>Ga0182027_10001440_pt1 | contig 39870 bp, 45 predicted proteins | sample 712E1DmetaG_FD_121300 | JGI IMG/M metagenome (GOLD analysis project Ga0182027, IMG submission 121300) | Permafrost microbial communities from Stordalen Mire, Sweden - 712E1D metaG (Illumina Assembly) | ecosystem: Environmental > Terrestrial > Soil > Wetlands > Permafrost | place: Sweden...
AAAATATTTTTAAAGGGAATTTTTACATTTTTAAAAAAGAAAACAATTTTTAAAAAAACTGAGGTGTATAACACTCGAATAAGAACCATGAGACCAACCAAAGCATAACCTAGCCAACTAAATTTCTCTCTAAACGTATATAATTCTTTGATCCTATTTATATCAAGTTGTTCTTTATATGAATTGGAGATAAAATCAAGAGTAATTATTGTTTCATTGACGTACATAGAACATAAGATATTTGCTAAAACTATAAAAATAAAAATTAGCATTGTATTACTTTTTTTATTCGAAATAATTGATTTCATAGAAAAAATTATTTAATTTTTAATTTTTTAATAACATATTCGCAATTGAGTATTTTTTTTCTAAATACAGTTTCAATGATAATCTAAATGCAATAAATGCAATGAATAAATAAATTGGCACTATAATGTAGAACCAAATATTTAAACTAATTAAAGCAAGGAATAAAACACCTGTAATTGAAACTAAAATACTAATAAATGAAGTACTGCCTTTAATCTGAAAGGTTGTCTTTAAATAGACAGGACATATTAATGACCAAACAAAAGAGAAGATAAACAGAAATATTAATGATGTGAAATAGAACACTATAAAAAAAGGCAAAAAATTGTCCTTTTGTGAAAATGATAAGATAAAACAAGACATAATAGCATCAATTAATAATGGGAACAACTGGAGCTTCATTCCAGCTACAATCATATCTTTGTAGTTATTCGTGCGTATGTAAAGATTAAACCATAAGTTTTTCCAAAAACCCCAGATATTATTAAAAGTATAAGTAAAAAATAGCAAAGGCGAACAAAACAACCAGTAAATTAACTGTCCATCGAAAACATGTTTGCCTTTTATGTTGAATAAAAACAAATCAAAGCCTAGGAATAATAATTTAAAAATAATAGCAGCAAATATGGGAAGCCTTGCAGAAGGTCTGTTTAAAATCATTTTAAGATATATATTTTTACTTACAAATTTAATTTTGTTATTAACTAAATCCCTATTTCGCTCTTCAATTGTTAGAGTATCAAGCACAAAACCCATAATAAACAAAATAATGGTTATTAGGAGTGGAAAGATATTATTCATAAAGAACAAATTAGAACAGACCACTATGACAATTCCAATCACAACGATAATTGAAATTACACTAGCAATCTTCTTTAATTTAAAGTCAAGTTGGTATTGAATAATTCTTCTTAATAGGTGTGAAGAAAATAAAATATTAAGACCGTAATTTAGAAAAGGCCTAATATCGTATGATGTATTCTTACATGATGCAAAATATATAATTAAATATAAAAAAAATGGTGATATGAGTTCAGATATTAGGGACGCAGTATACAGTGTAAATTTTGAAACAGGATAATATTTGGGGACAAGCATTCTAATAGGCTTATAAGAAGGGAAAAACATTCTGATAAATGTAATAATTGCTACTAGAAACATAACAAATTGAACTACTTGTTCTGGACTAATTCCAATCACTCCTTCATTCGCCTTAGTAATTATCAATGCAGAGAGTCGTCCATAAATAATAGCAATAAAGAGCAAGAACATGTTCAATAAAATTTTCCAGAAGCTTTTTACGTTTAAAAAGAAAAACTTCACTTTATAAAATAATACAAATAGAATCATATCCAATCAAATTTTTCAATTGCTGAATTATTTGGTCTTAAGAATTTAAGAAGGGCTGAGTCAATTTTTTTTTCTCCATTCTCGGTAAAATCTTGGAGTGTTGAATTAAAGATTATTTTCTTCTTATCTAAGACAGCAATATGAGTAGCTACCTTTTCAACATAACTCAAATCATGTGAAGACATTAAGATAACCCTATCCTTATTTTGGTACTTATTGATAAAACAAATCATCTGGTCTGCAACTAATGGATCAAGACCAGAAAATGGCTCATCTAATATCAGAATTTCAGGGGTATGTATAACAGAACTACAAAACGCCAACTTTTTTTTCATTCCAGTAGAATATTTTGATATGTTTTTATAAAGGTCGCTTTCATCCTCAAAAAAATATGAAAAAATATCAAAGATTCTTTTTTTTAAGGTATCGGTAGGTAAACCATATATTTTACCAACAAAATATAAAAATTCATAACCAGTCAATTCTTCAATTAAAGCTAATGAATCATTTACAGCTCCTAATTTTTTTTTCATACTTTTATCAAGCATGTTACTTTTAAACCCTAAGATTTTAATAGTTCCTTCACTTGGTTTTATCAGATCTAATATTAAGTTTATTAGAGTTGTTTTGCCTACACCATTCTTGCCTAATAAGCAATATATTTGTCCCTTCTCAATGGACAAATTGATATTGCTTAAAACTACTAGCTTCCCATAACTCATGCTAATATTTTCTATTTGAATCATAATACATCTGAATTATAAAATAGGAAGTTGAAACTAAATTTCAACCTCCTATAAGATTACTTTAATATAAATCTCAAGTAGCAAGGATCAACCGAATCTATCATAGATTGCATACCCAACACAACCAACTGCTACAACAGGGTTGGCAAATGAACCTACTATACAGAAACCCCATAAAAAATTGTCCCAGTAACCTGAGCCAGAAATTTCAGACATTTCGTTTAATTCTAATGTTTTCATTTTTTTAAGATAAATAGTTCAACGATTTAATTTATTTAAAATAAACAGACTATTAACCGGCAATAGCACAACCAATAGCAAGTCCCAAACAAGTTGGACCAGCTAGTGCTGTACCAATAGGCCAGAAAAGAGAAGCCCCACAGGCAAGGCCATCTAAATAACCTACCCAATCAGGGCATCCAGATCCGGAAAGTGTTTCCATTTCCTCAAAACTCAATTTTTTTGTTTCCATGATTTTTAATTTTTAAAAACGTTAATAAAAAATAATAATTATACACACATGCCCTCGTGGCCTTTGAGGGCAATATCTTATTTATATTAGACACAAGAACCAAGAGCCAGGAATCAAGACGTAGAATTTCTTATTTATACGCTCTTGATAATTAATGCGTCTGATTTTTGAATTTGTTAGATACATTAAAGCCAAGCTATTTACCCTTTTTAACTATCTGATAAAGTATAATAATTGTCAATATTAGGTACAAAATTCCAAGAAAATGCTTATTAAAAGTTATTATATCAAAAAGAGATAGTAACATAATAATCATAATTACAATTAATACAGAAACTATTATTATTTTTTTCATATGAAACCCACTAGGGGACTTTAAGAGTTGTAAGCAAACAAAACATATTCAGAATTTTCAACTTTGTAAAAGACATTATTAATTCTGTCGTTTATTTATTGTTTTTCATTTTTTGTATCCCAAAAGGCGGTTTGTCTAGTCCGCGTTTATCCAAATAACTTTGTATTTCCTGCATTAAAGCCATACCCCATTTTTGGGAAATTTGCATGCTTTCGCCGGTAATAAGCGGCGTTTTCTCTGCAAGTTTTTTACCAATTGGCGATTCGTAAAAGGCTATCAGCGCTTTAATATCGTCGAGCGTAAAGTGCTTCTGATATACAGGGATCAATTGTTGGTTAAGCTTTTCCACCTGTATGTCATAAACATCTTTTTTTACTACTGTCCAGGCGCTATCGCTTACATTGGGTTTTGCCTTTTTCAATTGATTAAATATCATATCGTACGTTGCAAGCGAACCGTTAAGCTTTTGCATTTTTAAAATACTGGCAGCATACTCCTCAGTTTGGGCATTGCCCATAATAGTTAATGCAAACAGAAACAGAATGTTTAACATAATTTGTTTTTTCATGTTTATTGGTTTAATAGTTATTTAAAAATGTTATTCAATCTACTTTCTTTTTTTCGATTACAAATGAATTTCTCACTTTAACCATTAGAAATATAAAAATTAATAAGAATAAAGAAATGAGTGCACCGATATTTTCACCAATTATTAAATTTTTTAAAATGGCAATTAATAGTATAATTAGTCCAAAAATCGACAAATATCCTAATGAAGTATTAATATTTATATATAATTCAAATTCATTAATCTCTGATTGTTGGTCAACTTTAATCGTGAAGCTTCGACTCATTCCTAATATTTTAATTGTTAAATTGTTATTTATATGATTGCTATGAATATAAAAAATTTTATTGCTGTTCGTTTTAATGAATGTTTCTTCATTTAGTTTTACATTTAATGGTATCCATGATAAAAGTGGTTGCCTACGAATTAATACAATATTAAACTTTCCCATTTTTAAAAATGTTATTCAATCACCTTTAGTTTTTCGTTCTTATTTATTCCTTTCAAAATTTCTATGTTTATTCCATCGGAAAGGCCGGTGGTAATAAACCGTTTTTCAAATTTATGTTGGTCATTTAATATTTCCACATAAGCAGAATCGTTGCGAAACTGAAGGTTTTTTTCTTCAATAGCCAACACATTTTGTTTTTTTTGTAAAATTACTTCGGCATTGGCAGTATAGCCGGAGCGTATCAGCAACGTGTCATGTGCCATTCCGAAGTGGGCTTCCACGTAATATTTCATTATTCCCTGCTCCTCAATACCCTTAGCAGATATTTTATAGAGTATGGCGCTTCTGGTTGAGGTTTTATAGGCATTAAAATGTAAATTCAACTTCATTCCTCTTTGCAGGTAACCCAGGTCGGTTTCATTCACCTTCCCTTTAAAGATAAAAGAATCGAGCCTGGCTACAACCGCAATGGTAGTTCCATCGTTAAAATTGTTTCGCTCTATAACCGAAGCCCCTTCTTTTAAAGGTAAATCAATAATGTTACCATCTGTAGTGGCTTTAACCATATTCGACAAATCCTGGTTTTGTGTAAATCCTTCTTGCAAAAGTGTTAGCTGGTTTTGTGCGGAGAGGTATCCTTCCCTGCTTAGCTCATAAGTTTTTTGGTATCCCTCAAACTCAGCCTCTGGTATTACATGTGCCTCAAAAAGCTTTTTATTGCGTTCATAAGTTTTCTGGTCAGTTTCAAGATTTATCTTTGCCGCGCTGAGGTTCCGTCTGGCAATTTCAATATCTGAAGGATTTGGAACCCGTTTAACCTGGGCAATAACATCACCAATTTTTACCCTGCTGCCAATTTGTACAAATACTTTTTCAAGGGTTCCGGAAATAGATGATTTTACCTCAATCTCCTTTATTGGGTAAAGGTTACCGGGAATTAAACGTTTGTTTTCTATATTGGTAATAAATGGTTGAACTGTTTTTACCAACAACGAAGAGCCTTCGTCTTTTTTATGTCTCCAAATAATCAAACCTACTAATGTTAAAATAAGTACAACTAAAACTATACTCGAAATATGTTTCATTTACAATAATTATCTGCTATCGTACCTGATGGCTTCAACCGGAGTTATTTCAGCCGCTTTCTTGGCTGGGAATAGCCCCGCCAGGATACCCGTTAAAATCAACAAAAAAAGTGAAAAAAATATGACGGGAAAATCAATTCCTGCACTGGTAAACAGCGAATCTTTGTCAGTAAAAAATGAAGAAAGAACCCAATTAATTAGCTCTATAAACATAACGCCCAAAAGCATCCCAACAATTCCTGCCAGGGAGGTAATGATAACCGATTCGCTTATGATCATTCCTAGAATGTTTTTTGATTTTGCGCCAATGGCTTTGCGTATGCCTATCTCAAACGTTCGTTCCTTTACAATCACCAGCATAATATTGCTGATACCCACAATTCCGCTTAGCAAAAGACATAACCCGATGAACCACAAAAACAGGTCAACCCCTTTAAAAAGGTTATTAAAAGCGGCCACTTGGGTTTCGAAATTAAGGATAAAAAGCGCTTTTTTATCGTTTGCATTAAAACCATATTTACGGGCAAGATAACTCGTTAAGCTTTTTTCAAACTCAGCAGTATGAGTGTTTTTTGCAACTGTTATCATAAAAGCATTAAACTCCCTGCCCTGATTAAAGCAATCGATCAAAGTATTACCAGGGATATAAATTACTTTTTGTTCCCCTTGTGTAAAAATAGAACCTTTCTCTATTACGCCTACTACCTTAAAGTAACTTCCACCAATGTTAATGAACTGATTAAGCGGAGTGTTCTTTGGAAACAAGCCATCGGCAACCTGCTTTCCGATAAGTGCAACTCTGCGAAATTCATTGTTATCCAATACATTTAGCAAGCGGCCTTCTTCGGGTTTAATAATCTTTACCTGGAAATAATCGCTCCGCACACCCCGTACTTGGAAATATCCTGTATTTTGCTGATTACTAACCAAAGAATTTCCATTAAAATTCAATTCAGGCGATATGGCTTCAATAGCTGAAAATCTACTTTTTATAATATCAATATCGTTGTTGGTAAAAAGAATTTGTTTAGAGGCAGAAACGTTTGTTTTAACATTATCAGAGGTCTGGCCACCATAAACCCAGATACTGTTTTTTGCAAAAGAGCCAAACAATTGCATAATTCCCTGCTGAAAACCTTTCCCTGTGCCTAATAACAGAATGAGTATAAAAATGCCCCAGGCAACACCAAACCCGGCAAGTAAGCTACGGATTTTGTTATGCTTTAACGACAGAATTGCTTCCTCTATGAAATCTGATATACCCATTTTTTGAATTAAAGCTTTCGTCTAATCTCGTTGTAGCAATATTCTTCAAGGTAGTTTGTAAATCGAGTGGTCATAATTTTGGGCTACTTTGGAGTAATTGCTTCTGTTTAAATTTTATTACAAATATGGCATCAAAACTATAAATTTTTTTTCAAGATGGATAAATTTTAAATAATTAATCAATTTGGTCTTCATTTATGTTTATAATGACTCAATTCTGGTTTTCGAAAAAAGCATTTTCACTAATAGCACAGAATACCCCAATGATATAATGTGTATCATCACCAGGATTAGTAAGACTTTCCATTAAGCATTGAATACTTTTTAGCCTGCAATCAGGAGTATTGACCTGGAAAATAAATTTACGTGGTTTTGAATCATGCAAAATGCCGTCCAACACATCGTTAAATTTAACCAGGTCGTCGGGCATGATTCGGGTTAACCAAAAATCCAGGTCAGGGACAACCTTTGGGGAGATATTCATGATCCGGCAAAAACATGGCGAACAAATGAAGTTCGAATCAGTCCGGTTCCAGAGCCATACTCCTTTGTCCATTTTCAAATATGGATTAACTTTTGGTTCTTCCCTGATAAGTGCAGAAATCAAGGTCATCATTGAGTAGTCTGAAAAACTCCTCGTTCCGGGTTTGCTTAGTAGCGGGATACTTGCCATAAATTAATTCTTATTGCGCGATTGAAAATATTGTTACGATTCATTCTTTTCAATTAACAAAAATATGTAAAAAATTGATAATACAAAATATTTACATAAATTTTTTTATATAATCAGCTTTCTATTTTTATAAAAAATAAAATACGAGAAAGTCCAGGACTTTTGCCTGGACTTTCTCGTATCATGTTCCAACCATTTAAAAGCTTGTTGGTACAATTAGTTAGTTGTTTTCTTTTCTTCCCTGACTTAGACCAACTCTTTGTTTTGTATAATCGTACTTATACAAAATAAATTAAACTTTCCAACATAACATTGGTCTTTTATCGGGATAATCCTACTTTCCACCACTACTGGGATTTGGCATTCCACTGGGTTCTGGAACCCTGTAATCTTTCTGAACATTTTTTTTGTTATCCATAATAAATATGTTTTAGTGTATTATAAAATTACGAAAGATTATATCAAAGCCCAAGTAAGAGGGATATTTATTACTTTTGCCCATAACCGAAACTAATAAGATGCAACGGATTGTATTGATTGGTGGGATAGTTTTGTTTTTAATGAGGGCAACTGCTTTACAATCCCAACCCGACCTTAATTTTAAAGACTATGAGAGATTGGCAGAACGATATTTTGAAGTACAGAATTTCGACTCCTGTTTGTATTATAATTACCTTCAGGCTAATCGCTACGCCAATGTAGAGGATACTGCCGGGCTTATAAACACCTGGTATAACATTGGCATTGTAAACCTTATGCAAAAAAAACAGTCACGCGTGCAGGCCGCACAGTTCATTGCCAGGCAGTATGTAAGAAATGACATAACCTGTCATACACCCACACTACAGCATAAATTTTACTATGTAAAACAGTTGTCGGAGGCGGAAAATTATAACCGAAATTACCTGTTTGTAAAATCGAAAGCAATACTTCGGGAACTTTTATATGATCTTAAGGGAAAAAGAGATACCAATTGGTTCGGTTATGCCAAAGCAAACAAGTTGATGGGAGACTGTTTTTACAATAAACTCGACTATTCTCACAGTATAGGTTTTTACGAGATAGCTATTCGAATTTATGAGAAAAACCAGATTTACAATAATGATTGGGTTAAGACATACCGATCCCTCCTTGATGCGTTATGGTTTTCTGGGCAAATTGAGAAGCGCTATTCGTGTTTTGAAAGGATTGAAAAAGACAATTTAATAAAAAAAAACAGGACTGGTTATTATTTTATTATGGGCAGTTTTTATCACCTAATATATTACAAGGAGGCTTTGGATGCGTATTTACAGGCTTATTCGGGAACTGATGGAGATACAGAAACTTTAGAAGAACTTAAAAAGGAAATCATATATTATTCCGTATTGAACAATCAATATAACAATGCTATAGAATGGTTTAAAAAACTGGAACCAAATCAAATTGATAATATAAGTAAAGTTATGGCAGCTTATAGTTATGTTAAATCAGGTGATGCTGCCAGGGGAGATGCAATAATTAAGGGTTTAAGACTTAAAGCACCCCGCTATTATGATTATACAGCCACATCGTATTGGTTAGCAATGTACTACTTTGAAACAAAAAAATATGATAAAGCAGAAGTTTTCTACAAACAATACTTACAGTTTCTGGTAAACCGGGATAATATTCAATTTTTCAATTCGTTTGTCCATGCAGCATTAGGTTATTTTTACTGGTATGGCAGGGCCGATTACAGACGTTCGTTAAAATATTACCATAAAGCAGTTTTTGACGTGGTCAATGAAGAAGCGCCTACGGATCTTTATAAAATGCCTGATATTAATAAATCTATTAGTGATGTTGATTTATCGAGGTCTTTAAATAACAAGGCAGAAGCATTTTATGAAGTTTCGAAAATGCAAAAGACCAAAGCCGGCAGGTTACGCGATTTAAAAGCCAGCCTTGCCAACCTGGAGTTATCACTTACCGTTGCCCACCATTATAAAATGAGCCTTAGCCAAGATGCCGAAAGGTATGGATATGCTGATTATATTCAGCACAGATACCCCTACATCATTAATGTTTGTATCGAATTATACCGCCATACAGGCGATCTCCAATATGCCCATAAGGCTTATGAATATACGGAAAAAAGCAAATCTTCACTATTATTGTCAACCATGCGGGGCGTTAATGTATATAAAATGCACCTGTTACCCGAAAACCTGAAAAAAACAGAAGATCGCCTTTGGAGCAAGGCCGAGCTGTTTTCGCGATACCTGTCCGAATCGTACCAATCTCCCGAATTAAACCGAGCCAAGATTGACCAATATAATACCTCATTGAATGCGTTACGACACCAGCAGGATAGCCTTATCAATATATTTAAAACAAAATATCCGGCTTATTATAATGCACGATACAATGCTGAGGTAGTTGGGATGGACTCCCTGCAAAAATTACTGACGGCCAATGAAGCTGTATTGGAATATTCCGTAAGCAACGATAAGCTGGTTATTTTTTTGCTTACCAAAAAAGATTTCAAAATTTTTACTGACACACTTGGAAAACAGTTTTTTTCAGATGTCGAAGCGTATCGTAAAACATTATCAGATTATACATTTAATTATAATAATAATGTTATTCGTGCATTTTCAAAAACTTCGCACCGGCTTTACAAACAGTTGTTTAAGCCTGCTGAACCTTTTTTAAAAGGTAAAAGAATAATAATCATACCTGATGATGTAATTACTCAAATTCCTTTTGAAACACTTGTAATGAAGCCTCTTTTAGAAACCGAAAAGGCACTATATCAAACATTATCATATTTAACAAGGAAATACATATTCAGTTACAACTATTCCGGCACTTTATTTACATTAAATTATAATGCAGCAACTTACACCAATGCAAAGCTGTTGGCTGTTGCACCCGTTTACGAAAAATTAAAACTGGAAAAGCTTATTGCTAAAGATTTACCAAGTTCGCTGGGAGATTCTGTTGAAATATCACCTTTACCAAGCATCTATAATGAAGTTAAAGAATTGCACCGGCTCTTTGGAGGTAAAATACTGATGAAAAAGCAAGCTACAGAAGAAAATTTCAAGAAAATGGCCGGGCAATATGAGATACTCCACCTCGCCACACACGGGGCTACAAATAATGAATATCCCATGTTTTCGAAACTTGTGTTTACACTTGGCAAGGATTCTGTAAACGATGGCGTGCTAAACACATACGAAATATATAATATGCAGATCAATGCTCCGCTTGTGGTACTGAGCGCTTGCAATACAGGCTACGGTAAACTTCATAAAGGGGAAGGTATTATTAGTCTTTCACGTGGTTTTTTTACAGCTGGCGCTAAAAGTATTGTGATGACACTTTGGCCTGTACCCGATGGGCCAAGCTCAAAGATTATGAGTTATTTCTACACTAATCTTGCTGCGAAACAAAATATTGCAGATGCCCTGTACCATGCCAGACTCAAATATCTGGAAGAAACTGATGCGATTGGCGCTCATCCTAATTTATGGGCAGGATATATTGTTCTTGGAAATGCCTCTATATCCTTTGAACCATATCAACCAAGAATAAAAAACTACCATTATTGGTTAGGCATTGCGATTTTAGTGATTTTAGCAGTAATTTATAATAAAAGATTTTTAAAACGTCCTATTCTTAATAAGTTTTATACCTATTTAATTTCTTTAATATCTTTTCAGCGTTACTCTGATAATAATGATGACTTGCAAGATCATTAAGAAGTATAACTGCATCACTTGTTTGGTCGGTTTTTAAATAACATAATGCCAAGTACCATTCTGCCAATTCATTGAAACTATCATTTTCACCGATTACTTGCAAAAATTTTTTGATTGCTTCCTGGTAATTTTGCATCTCCATAAATGAAATACCAAGTAAAAAATATGCACTTGTATTATTTGTGGTATCAAATTCAATAATTTTTTGAAGTTTAGTAATGGTTTCCTTGTAATTGTTTTTATTGAATGAATTAATCACGTTTATGAAGTCTCTGTTTTTATAATTTAAACGTGAAGCAATCGTATTATCTGTCTTGTATTTATGATAATAGCTTGCATAAATTTTATCGTTCAATTTAACTGACGGAAGCATGATGAGTATGGCAGACCCTACAATGTACAAGATAGTCGCCGCAACCACAATATGCATCCACTTAATGCTGATACGCCTGACCTTTTTTTGTTTATTAAGTTCTAAAACATCGTTTTTTTGAATTTGGTACATCAATTCATTACGCATAAGCTCATGTTCTAACGAGTGTCTTTCTTCCGACCCCATATTGTCCTTAAGATACTTGAGAATTTTTTCTTTCATAACTTTATTTTTTAAATTTTGAAGTATTGGCTTGATTATTATGCAATTAGTGTATAAACATCACTTTTAATTTTCCGCACCATTATTTTGTATTAATCCCTTTTGTAAGCCAAAAGTAACCTCCCCTATTGTATGTTATAAAACATAAATACATATTTAATTTTATAACTAAAAGATAATCTAAATATTAAATGTTAAAATATTTTTGATGTTGTCGTCACAAAAAAACGGAATTTTACCATAATCTTTAATAAAAATGCCGGGATTGCTCCCGGCATCTCTCCTTTTGCACCAGCTAAAATAAAACCTAAATCAGGTCTATTATAAACTTCTATTATTTATCTATACACTGTGTTTCAAAGGACTGAAACAAAGATGGATGGTTATCTACAAGTATGTTCATTATCCTTCTGCAATTTTTCGGGCTTTCGCATATAAGTATAGGGTTCCAATCCTTATCGTAACTCAGTTTTTCAACTACGTATTCACCCTTGTCACTTATATTTTGTCTGAGCAGGATACCCCCCTTTTTAAGAAAATCGTATTTTCGGTAGCTTTCCATTAATATCAGATTCTTTGTAAATTTTCATTCTTGCACATTTATGGAATTTTTGAATGAAAGTGCCGGGATTGCTCCCGGACACTTTCTCCCTTTTATCCAATCATCCCGATTCCCGCTATGATTGTGTTGGGGTTTTTTAATTTAGTATGACAGTTTTTTATTTTTCCCTGTATCATTTGGACAATTCAAAAAATAGTTATACTTTAATCACACAAATATATGTATTTTATCTATATAATATAACATTTATTTATAATTTTATATATGTCTATAAAAGAAAGATTTAAAGCGATAAGAAGAGACCTTAACTTAAATCAGGAAGCCTTCGGTTTTAATTTAGGGACTAACCAAGTTGGGATTACAGATATTGAAAGGGGCAGGAAGAACTTAAGTATAGAAGTAATGGAGATACTACATAAAAAATTTTATGTAAATCTTAACTGGTTAATTTGTGGTACGGGCAGTATAAAATATAATTATAATGAGATTGAAAAGGAGAATGAATCAAAGCCGGAATTTCAATCTAATTTAAAAATGGTGATTGACGCTCTAAGAGAAACCATTGAAGCTCAAAAAGAAACCAATGAAGCTCACAAGCGGACTATTACAGCTCTTGAAGCCCGCATTACTGCCTATGAGAATAAATATGAAAAACAAGCTAATGCTCAAAAATAGGATGTATTATTAATTTTTAATTTTGATATTTCCTGTTTAATTTTATAAATTGTGACCTTGTAAGGATTTTGCTTTCTTTTTCAAAAAACCCTGGCTAATGCTGAAAAGTATAGCCGGGGTTTATTGTTTATAAGGTATTAGCCTTTCAGCCCAAATACACGATGGCTTAAATTCATAAAAAAAATATCGGAAGTAATTATTTTCGCTAATTTAGCGGCAGTTTGGATTTAAACTATCATTGGATAGTTTGGATTTGATGGTTAGTGTAACTAAAAGGCCACGTCGTGTGTGATATGGCCTTCTTTCTAACGTTACCTGGACGTTTTAAAACACCTCAATTTTTCCCCCAACCCCAAACCTTCCATTGGCCTTCGCAATCCCATTCTCAACTTCTATTATTACATCCACATCATGAGCAAAATCTTGTCTGCCTCTGAAGTTACCTTCTTTGGTAGTATGAAAGATGAAGATAAATGCAGTCTTGGGATTTTCTCTGTGCAATCGGGTTAAGCCATCAGTTGTTAAACCGGCCCTACTCACCGAATCAATAAATACGAACTGGAATGGTGATAAATCATCCGGCAGTTTTTCGGCAATTACCAGGTTTGGATGGATGGCATTAAGACGCTCGAACTTTTCCTTTAACGTATAACCGAATTTTTCCTCGATGGCTACATACAGGACTTTGCCGTGATGTTCGGCCAGGTATCTGGCAAAGTCAATGCAGAGAGTTGATTTGCCGCTTTTAGGCAAGCCATAAACCATAGCCGTAAAACCTATACAAGGATCACCCATTAAGTCCCTGTACTTGCCTTGTAAACCTATGGTTTCAAATTGCATTCCGGGTAATTGGGTGCTGGAAATAACCTGGGTTTGTTCAACAAGGTTCAACTCATTTTCTTCGTCCATTCCCCTCAAGCCATGCCCGGTTTCATAAATTTTATGAAGATACCTGGTCACATTTTTTTTCCGCCTGCGGTTTTCTAACCAGGAGATGATCCCGTTAAGGGTAGATTCCCTGATGGCTGGGGCTTGGGATTTGTTACTAAGGTAGCTTTTCAACGATTCCTGTATCTCTGATATTTCTGAGTAGTAGGGGTCAGACTTGCCAATTTTTCCTGATTCGATAGCTTTTTCAATTTTTTCATTCAGGGCTGTGGCTTTCTCTTTTACATCCTGTTTACCATGCAGGTTGATGTATTGCTTGATACAGACAACCGAAAGCATGGTCTTTTCACTATGGGCAATAGCTGAATAGGCTTCTATCGTTTTCTCATCAATGGTTACCTGGACAGTTTTGCCCATTTGCTCATAGCATTTAATAAGCTGATCCTGGATATTCCTGATTTCTTTTGCATAGATGGATGTCTTGCGTATTCGCTTTTCTACAATCGCTTTTTGCAGGGAGTTAAGAAAGTTCAGGATTTGGGCTTTTTCCCTGGTTTTGCCATGAAGCTTTACATAGCGTTTAATAAAGGCTACTTCCGTATCTAATTTTTCGACAGGAGTTGCAGTGTCCTCTTTAACTTTTTCCTTGTTCTCCGGCTCATGGGGTTCTTTGGATTGTTCCTGCTTTGATCCTGCTTTCGGAAAATCTTCGGGGTACGCTTCATGAAGGACTTCCGATAATGATTTTACTTTCCAGAAAAAGTCAAGTTCAACATGGTTATCGTGCATCTCCGACAGGGCAACATCTCCCATCTCGCTCATCACAGTATCGCCATTTAGCACCACGTAACAAAAGAGGATTTCATCGCCGTCCCATGAAAGTACGTACCAGTCTGACCCACCATGAAAAAAGTGGGCAAACACCGTATAAAAGTCCATGTAGTTCACATTTTTGCTTTTTTTAGCTTTCTGGTAGGCTTTATCGGCATCCCGTGTATTTTTTGGAATGGCTTTTATTTCTTTTTCGAGCCGTTTAACAATCTCAAAGTGTTCCTCACTGCCAACAATAGCTTGTTGCTGGAATTTGGGCATAAACTTTTTTACAATGGCTGGAATATCCGAAGCGTTTAGCTTTTGGGGTTCTTGGTCATTTTTATCGGGTTCGGGTCCCGGTTTTGTTGATTTCTTGCCTTTCGCTGCAAATTCATTGAGCTTGGAGACAAAAGTATCAATGTACTTTTTGATGGTTTCGTCTTCGTTATACAGGTCAATGTTTTCGCTGATAAACACAAATTCCGAAGCTTTGAGAGGTTCAGGCAAAATTTCCTGGTTGATCTTCGGGTACTCGCTTATGATATTTTCTAAAGTTATCATGAGTTTAGAACGTTTAAAGGTTTAACAATTCGAGCATTTTAAGCTTTGCCTGTGCCTTAATCCTTGCAATACGGATACGCTTTTGGATATCTGCATCATGCTTTGTGGGTATTCCCGGTTGTTTTGTTTTGGCCTGGCAATAGCCTGGTTTGTCCTGCGGTTCGGGGAACACACAAGTTTCAGGGTCATAATCATCTTTAAGGTATTGAAGAAGATAATTAAGCCTTGCAAAATCCTCTGCCCTCTCTTGAGGCGATTTACCTTTCACGGCGAGGGTTTCCTTCTTGGTTTCGATTTCTTTGAAAAGCTCCAAAAAACGTTTGGATGTTTCACCGTGCTGGCCTCCTTTGTAATTGGAGAGCTTGGCCTCGGCGTTCATCACATCTTTTTTCAACGCCCTTTCCAATCCACCCATATCGTCAAAGATGGAGAGGCGTTTCGGTTTAAGGATAGTCCGCTCAATTTTATACACATGGGTCATGGATGCTTTAAAGTTGCTAACAATCCAGTAATTGCTGAAATACTGGCTTTCCCGTTGTATTTTCCTTGCACATTCCAGCAGGTCGTTATCCGAAATAGCCGAGTTGGTCTGGATATTTTCAATTTCTTTTTTCAGTGCTTCATTTCTTTTCTGGGAATCCCTTATTTTTTTGACTTGTTCCTTTTCATCAGGGGCATTTTTGTATTCAGCCATTTTCTTTTCAACCTGCTCATTATCGAAAATCCACGATTTGGCAATGATTTCATTGTAAAATTTATTAATCCATTGCACCACTTCATCCTTATAAGCCAAGTATTGTTTTATGGCTTCTTTTACCTTGTTTACCTGTGAAAGATTGGCATTGGCACGGGCAAGCTCCCGTTCCACTTCCCGCCGTTCTTCGTCAAAATAAAGCATACTTATCCGGCCAACATCGGTAATAAGCGCCAGCTTGACTTCCTGCGGGTCGAGGGATTCAACATCCAGCACATTACCCCTGTCTGCTTTATACCAGATGTCGTTGATACGCCCTGTTTTTTCTTCAAGCTTCTGGAATACGAACACATCCATCGAATCCTGCACGAGTGGCATCACAGAACGCACAAAAGCAAACTCATTGCCTTGCCTCCAGATACGACCTTCGAGTTGCCTTATGTCGGTAGGGTTCCAGTCAGGATAAAGGTTATAGATAACCGTTCCCCGCTTTTGCAGGTCAATACCTTCACGAATGGTAGCTGTGCCGATGATGATTTTTACTGTTCCTGCTAAAAAGGCTTCCTTGACATTTTCTTTCTTAATATCAGAAATTGAGCTGTCAATGATTTCCACTTCATCGAAACGGGTATTGTTGTAAAGGACGTTTTTCTGATAGCCGATTTCCTTTTCCAGGTATTCCTTGATGAACCTGAAATACGCCTTTCCCCGGTTCATGTACATCACCTGGCCGGAGACTTCTTTTAATACAGACGGGGCATCTTCGGGTAATTCTTTAGCCATCCGTTCGTGGTACTCTTTTACCGTCCGGCTGCACTCACAGGCAAAAAGGATTTTAGGGCTTTCTTCTACAAACTCCTTGTAATCGTCCGGCCTGTCAGAATTTCCTGCATACAGGTAAGGGGATAAAGCATTATCGAGGCTGTACGCCAATGCCCTGAACAGGTCGCCCATGTTGAGTTTTCCCGAAGTTGCCTGTTGTGCCAGGGCAACAATTTTTGCCTGGTTTTGCCGTTGCTTGGCGGTTGGTTCGATATACGTCAATACCTGTTTGGAGGGACTTAATTTCAGCATTTTTCCATCCGGGGTTTTATCATAAAGCTTGGGCAGGTTCACTTTGAACGGACGTTTTACCCCGGCTTCTTCGCCTGTCCTGTAAAGGATGTGGTTGTAAATAAGCTTTTGCAGGATAAGACGGTTGGTAAACGATTTGATAACCTCTTTTTCGACAATTTCTTCCTTGTAATTCGCCGTCCACTCCACCGTAGGAAGCACAAACATATCAAAAAAAGCATTGATGTGGTAAATGCTGTTTTTACGCATACTCTCGTAGGCCACCAGGGAGAGCATGGAGTAAATCTCCAAAGGGCTATTGGTAAAGGGTGTGGCTGTTAAGAGCATCACATTATTGCCATAAGTGCGCTGGATGTAATTGGCATGAAAAAAGGCTTTGATACCTGTTTCTGATACTGCGGAAGTGATGTTATACCGTTTGTTGCCTTCGTCGTCGCTCTTTACCTGCTCAAACACGTTTTTACAGCGGTGTGCTTCATCAATCACCAGGTAATCGAACCCCAGCGTGTCAATGTCGCAAACAGTGTTTTTTTCACCCATGCCGATTTTCTCACGGTACTTTTGGTAGTCAATCTCTGCATCACGGGCTGATTTCTCGGCACTTTGCCCAAGAATGTTGACCAATTCGGTAAAAAGAGCTTCTGATACATTCCCTGAAAAACCGATTTGCTTAAAACCTTCGTAAGTAACAAGGGTGATGCTGTTTTCAGGAATGGCTTTCGAGAAGTTAATCTTTTCCTTAATCCCTGTCCCCAGGTTGCTCCAGTCGTTCAGGGTAATCCCTGTATAGGATAAAACGCCTGGTACAAATTCCTTCGTGTTTTTATCCGTATAACCGATAATCTCGCCTATCCATTTTTTGTAAGTAGGTTTTGGCACAACTACCAACGGACGTTTACATTTACCGGAATAAATATTGGTGGCTATGTTGATGATGGCAGTCATGGTCTTACCTACGCCAACGTCAAAAGCACAGATACCACTGCCCAATGCTTCAAAGAAGGCTGCACCTTCACGTTGAATAGGTGTTATCTGTAACAAGCCGGATTTAAAACGGGACGAACATTCAAAACCGATGGGGACACGCTTGTGGTTAATATCGCTTTGGGCGTTGTACATCTGGTTCCAGGTTTCGTCTAAACGGCGTTGGTCGTCAGGTGTCAGTACTTCATGCAAAAACCTCGAAAAAAGCTTTTCGCCTTCGTTCCGGGCATTGACCTTCAGCTCTGCTTTTTGGTCTGAGGTTAGCTCATCGTCTTTAAGGGGCTTGCTGTAAATGTAGTATTCGGCAATGTCTATGGCATTGCTCTTGTCAAAATCGGAAGATTGTAACGTGTAAAGCCATTTCACGAACACATCCCGCAGGGTGTACTCGCTGTCCCCATCAAACCGTAAACGGATAATTTTATATTTACTGCTTGCCGTAGTCCGTTTAACGGATATTTTGCCGTTCACTTTGGTCAATTGTTCGGCATTTTCAGTGTCCATGTACTCAGGCCGGACAGATGTAACGGTAAACCGTTCACTGTTTCTTGCCAATTCGGATATGGCCATGATGATTGGCCGTTCTTTCGGATCAGGATCAGTTACGCTGAGCATTTTTGGGATAGCATCGGTAATGACTTTTAAATGATTTTCAAATACCTCTTTGCCATACTCTTTCATGATAGTGTCTTTATCCTTTAAAAGCTGGCCTTTGCGTTCGTACAAATTGCCGTAAGAATATACCGGCAATGGCAGGAACTCATCACCAAACACGAACATTGCACCGGTTTTGACCAATCCCGGTAAATCGTTATCGGTTACCGTATAAATTTTTGTCCAAAGGGTCATGGGTGCGCCCTGTTTGCGTTTGTACCAAATCCAGGCTTTGATCTCCGCCTCGGAGATGCCTTCGTTGTACATTTTGACCACTTCTTCGAACGGTATCTTTTTGCCTTCGACAAAGCCAAGCCCTGCAAAGTGCTGCGATTGTTTCAGCACCTTTGTTACAACAGATTGGTTATTATAAATGACCTTTTGCAGCGAAGGGCTTAGGTTGCCCAACCCGGCAAGTCCGTCAATTCCTGAAAGTGCGTTACAATTGCTTATCATTTCATTTTAAGTTTGGTTAATTCCAATAGCTTTAGTTTAGCTTTGGCCTGGGCTTGTACTATCCGTAACCGTTTATCTTTGTCATCATGCAAGCCCATGCTGACGGTTTCGATGATTTCTTCTTTTGTCCCTTTAATCATCAGGGGAAATTCCCGGCTGGTGGTCACGTACTCTATGCCTGCTATCTTTTCCGGGTGCATGGCAAACCAGTTATTAAAAGAACACAATTCGGTAAACGAAAGCGGTGGTTCATTTTCTTGTGCTGAGCGGGTCTGTGATTGTTCCGCAATTAACTCGTCAAATCTTGCCACCAGTCCTTCAGGGATAAAACCATTGCGCAATAATACCCTGTCATTGTTCTTTTCATCGCTGACAGGAATTTCTTTTATGAGTTGCTCGATGGCGTTTATCCTTGCCCTGTAATATGCCGGAGTTTGCCCTGTCATTACATCAGCTCATATTCCTGCTCAAGCTGCGGAACAGCCGCAGCAGGAGTTAAAAGTCCTGCAATAATTTTGTGAATTAGTTTAGCTTCAATCCGGGCATATCCTTGCAGGTACAGGTCTCCATTGGGTTTATGGATCGCAGCCCAGATATGCGGGCTATTGGCTTTGGTTACTTTGCTTAATTGCTCCTTGATTTCAAGCCTGAGCTGGTACTCCAAATCATCTTTTGCCATAGTCAAATTTTTTTAAATACTAAAATATCAGCAGGTACTTCGCTGAAGCGAAATACAGGAGGAAGCCGGTATGCATCTAAAAGTTCAGCAAACCTGCCAATATCGTCTTTTGCCTTGTTGTAAGTTATCCCGTTTCGAAGAAAGTTCGAACTGGTCAGGTATAACATCAACCCGTCAGACTTTAGCAATTGCAACCCGTAATACATAAAGAATTGCTCAATCTGTGGCATTTTCGGGTTTGGGAAGTACGAACTGTATTTGTTTTTGTACTTGCCATACGGCGGGTTGCCAATGACCAGCGAAAAGGGATATTGTTTTAACCAGGTAACCTGGTTTGACGGCAACCGTCTTGTAAACCGTTCAGGCTCTAAAAATGCTGTCTCAAAATATCCCCTGTGGATGGTTGTTTCGGGATAGATGATCTCTGCAATCCTGGCAGAAACGGAATTGATTTCAAAACCCACGCATTTGGATTTATCCGGCGCGGGATCAATCAACCTTCCTGTGGCAATGCTGGGTTCAAGCACTGTGCCTGATCCTTCAAAACCATAATGAAAGGCAAGTTGCCACATCAGTTCCACGATATAATCTGGCGTATAAAATTCATAAAGCACCCCTTCGCCGGATGCCCCTTTGCTGCCTTGTCCGCCTGAGCCTTCGTACTGACGGATAAAATCAATATCAGCCTGGGAATAGTTTTCTTTTCGACTATCCTTGTCCAGGATAAAGGCTTCTATATCCCTGTTAAGCTGATATTGATTTTTTGACATAGCTTACCTGCCCGTTTCTTTTTCAAGTTGTCTCGCACTCGATTTGATGCTCTCGATGATTCTTTTGATCCGCGTTTTCTTTAAGCCTGCGGTCTTTTTGATACTGCCCTTGCGGGTGGCTTTTTTCTTGGTTGCGGTTTTACGGGATTTGCCCGTAGCCCTGCGTTTTCTTGTTTTTTTCATGGTTTCCTGGATATTAAAATGGTCCGGTTATACAAAATGGTGCTGCTGGGGTTTTTGCAGGTGATGACCTGTTCCAGCTTACGCCTGGAAAATATCCAAAGCCAGGGATGGTAACGCTTTCCTTTGTATGCTACCTGGATGATACTGTCTTTTGAAGTAATATGAACCCTCTGTGTATCACCAATAGCAATGCCTTTGACCGTATAAAAGCTATCCTGGTAATTGAAAATTTTAGCATGAATGGTATCGCATACCAGGCTATCTTTGAGCTTAGTCACGATTTCTTTTTCCTGCTTGACAACGGTTTCGGAATACCCGGTTACATGCCTGGGCTTGATGTCGAGGTTTTTGATTTCGTCAATCACCTTTGGAAAAATTTGTTTTAGCTCGTCGTACCTAAGTTGCAGGGTGGTCGTTTGGGCTACCAGTTGCCCGTTTTTGGCTTTGTAATACCTGATTGTTTCGTTAGCTGCTGCAAAGCTCTTTTGCAAACGGTCTTTTTCTTTCTTTTCTTTGAAATACAGTTTGCCGAATTCAAAAGCTACGCAACAGACAAACAGGAATACAATGATGAATATGGTTTTTGCGTTCATGGTTGTGAATTATTTTGGTGATTGGAAGGGCGTTTGGTTTCGCCCCAAATGTAAGTAGTGAGAATGGTCAGGATACCAGCCACACAAGCTGATGCAACACTTTCCATTCCTTTGAAGATGGATAATCCTGCCAGCAGGACAAGGATAATCCCCGCAGCAATAGTTATGGTATATCTTTTGGAAGTTGTCATCTTTTACGTTTATTTTTTCTTTTAAAAAGCGAATGTTTCCTCTGGTTCTTTCCCCCTATTGGGGGGATCAAGGGGGGCTTTTTCCATTTGTTATAGAAGTACCAGGCTCCTATCCCCAGCAGGATAAACCCGACAAAACCTAATTCAAACTTTTTTTTTCGAGTTCGGAAACTACATCGGCTACAATAGCCTTTGGGATAGATTCATACATGCGGCGCCTGATTTCACCTACTGTCAGTTTCCCATCTTTGTTTACATCAAAGAAGGGATTCTGTTTGGCAATTAGCGAAGCAGGTTTTTTGGAAGTTTGTAGCACGTAATCATCCGGTTTGCCAATGGCATCCGGGAAGAAGGTGACAAAGTACAGATCGAAGTAACTCTTTATCTTTCCTGTCCAGGGCTTAAAGTACTTATACACATAGCCGAGCTGTTCGGTATTGCTCATGTTGTACAGGGCGGTGGTGGTTGTACCCAATAGCTTAGCCGTGTCAGGCATAAACTGGATCAGTCCTGTTGCCCGGTTTGCTGACCGTTTGGCAGGGTCTTGTGTATCGCCAGGTTGCATGTTCACGGCCTGGGCATCCAGGCGGCTTTCGCTCCACATCACCATCATCAGCCAGTTGGGGTTTATCCCAAGTAATGCGGAGATATTACGGGCTTTCCGGTCAAACTCGCCCAGGTTCTCGCCCTTATTGCATTTAAGTTTTTCTATCAAAATCATAATATTCAATTTTTTAATTCTCAAATTGGTACATTTTCAAATTACTTTTATATCACTCTCTGCAACCCATCTTAGGGTGTTGTCCACTGTTCGGAATTTGACATATTGGGTTTTACCAGTATCCAGGCGCATCAGGTACTCACCCAGCAGGGTTTGAGATTGGACTTTCAAAGGGTGCTTAAATTGTTCATCCAAAACCTGCGTTGGATGTATGGTAATTACAGGTTTCTGTGTAAAATCAGTCATACCCTGATAATAGTCCAAAGGCTTTTTATATGATACCTCATATTGTGTTTTAGGATATTTCTCCCACATGTTCTTGAAATACTGGAAAATGTCCACGTAATTGACACTTGACGATACCCAGTACGAGTATTTTTTCCCTGCATAGGGTTTCAATGAGGCAGGCAGGTTCTCTTTTATAACCAGGTAACCCACTTCGATGAACTTGACGTTGTTCTTTTCATCAAATGCCTGTTGCCCGGTGGCATAACCCAAAAACTCCCCGCGTTTGGCCTTGCGGATGATGTTCTTGTTCTGCCCGATTTCATAAATAGCCCCATGATAGCTTGCATCAGGTGAAGACCGGAGGGTCACTTCTGCTTTGGCAACCACCATCTGTTTCTTGGCTGCAAACTTTACCGGAGCGTTCCCGCCTTTCTTCTGCGGGTTGGATGAAATCATGGTCAGGAACTTCTGGTAATCGGTGACACTGAGTTCGTTTTGAAGGTCTCTCAGCATATCATTATCATAAAGTTTACGGTAGGCGCTGATTATCTCATCAAGCTTTGTAATATTTTTTGCCGTATCGAATACCGCAGTGGTATTGGTGGTGTCAAACGATTTCATCCATGAAATACCCGATGGGTTCATGGCCGAGCGCAGCGCCATTGCCTGCCGGACTTCAGGGTTGTCATTGGCCTGCTTTTCGGTATTGCCGCGTTGGATGGAGGTAATAACCTTCCTTGCCATCTTATAGAGCAAGAAACCCCCGATGCCTATGACAGCCCCACCTACGAGCAACCGCTTGGGATGGTCTAATATATTGTCCTTATGTTCCCCGTTGTCTGCCATTATATGAACATTTTGGCTTTTTTCACCCAGGACGGCTTAGCCTTGAGCTTTGCCCCGAATTCAATGAAATCTTGGGTAGAGGTCTCCCTACGGATTGTCTTCATGATGTCGAACATCGAAGTCAGCACTTCACGGGCTTCTTCATTGTTTTCGGCTTCTATCTTTACTTTAAAATCAAACGTTGGCATTGTCTTTGGTTTTTAAAGTGGTTAAATATTGAATGATCTTATTGGCCAAGCTGCTATCCTGCTCGATTTCTGAAAAGATGCTAAACACATCGGCCAGGGTTTGGTTATTGGTGGTTTTCAGGTATTCCGAAATGAGCGAGATAATTTCGTTACGCTTTTGTTCCTCGGTTGATACCGGTTGCGAACAGGCTGAATAGCCCTTTTCATCCACAATCCCTGACCTGTCATCCTTTTTTGCTTCAACCTGCTTTTGCTCCTTTTCATCACTGTCGGTGATCCCCATCAGTTCGGCAATGGGCTTTTTGATCCTGTCTTTGGCAATGCCGAAGCTTTCGAGGATGTCCCCCAGCATCCCTGTGTAATACCTGATCTGTTTCTTGCTTTCAAGCTCCTGTTCCAGCTTTGCGTTTTTATCTTCCAGTTCATCAAGGGTGGCCTGCAATTGTTCGTTTTCCCCGGTCAAATCCAGCACCTGTTCTTTCAGTTCCTCGTATTCTGCCTGCTGTTTGCGCTGCATGAACCGTTCATCCACGATACGGTTGATCTCTGCTTCTCCCAGGCCATTATACCCAGGCTGTTCTTTTTCCGGTTCCGGCTCTTTCAAAATAATTTCTTTCAGCCATAGCGGGTTGACAGCTTCCTTGCCATCGTAAAATTCAATGCGGATTTTATCGGGCTGTTCGTACTTGAGGTTCGTGGATACCAGTCTCAACTGCTTTGGGGATGCACGGTCTATGAGCTTGGCTTTATTCTTTCCTGTGACGAATATGGCCGAGAACAGGACATCTTTTCCCTGTTCCAGGTAGCTGTTCATCACATTGCGGATGTTGCCCATATCGGTTTGGTACTTCTTGCTGTTCATGGCTGATCAGTGGTTATGGTTATTTGTGGAATAACACGTATAAACTCAATAGCTATCTTACCTCCAGGTGTTTTAATTTTAATTTGCCCTGTAAATTCCTGGAAACGGGAATAATCAAGATTGACGTAGGATTCATCTGCTTTGAAATAGTTGTTATCTGCCTCTATTTCTATCCCTGCCGCCAAAACCCTGGAGGTTAGATAATAATATTCGTTTACCCCTTCGATAACATATTCTTGCTGACCCTCCGGCATAATGACCATGATAGGCTCATAGACGAATCTGGTAAATCCAATGGAATTCATCCGCTGTGAAATATAGTATATTATAAAACTGTCCATTATCATATTCTTAATCAATTTCAGCGATGCATTGCAGGTATATTCTAAGCAGGTGCGGATTAAGATAACTCCGGTAAATCCCCATGACCCTGGAACCTCCAATTATTGGTTCTTCCAGCTTCATGAGCAAACAATCCATCCGATAGCCATTCTCCTGGTATTCCGTATAAAAATGCAAAGGATGGCTGGCCTTGTTATTAAATGAGAGACTGATGTCCCCAAAGGGAATAAGCTGACTAAAATCTCCATCAATGTCCGTGACGGTAAATGCAATTCCCGTGCATATCTTTACTGTGAAGGGTAGCTTAAAATCAATCTTTGCTACTTCATTGTCTTTTACCCTTACCCTTTGTATGACCCATTTTTCAGCGTTCACGAGAATATGATTTAGTTATTTATTGGCCTCGTGAACCCCGAAGGGCTCGGCGAAGCCAAACTTCCATGAGGGATATATTCATTTTTTTTGTGATGGCACATGGATGTTTCATACCTGTTTTTCTTCGAGTCTTAAATAAATCCTTACCGTGTGGGGATATTCAAGTGCGAACTCACCTATATCCGTATAACGTCCCTTGATAGTACTGCCATCGGCAGGCTCGTCGAGCAGGAAAAAACGTTCATTGGCAGGAACCATTTGTTCGAAAGTGATAAGCCTGGCCTCAAAATCATCAGGAAAAATTTCCTTGTCATTGATTTGCAGCGCTATGGTTGACCAGTTTACAGTGGGCATAATCCAGGGGGCGGTGATTATAATACCTGTTATCCTTTTGTATAATTTATCGGAGTTGGTATTGATATTCACCGTACTCCCCTTGTTTACCACCTGAAGCTTTATAATCTGGTATTTAATGGCTTTTGCTTTTTCCATATTTATTTACCTTTTTCGATGTAATTGACCACTTTAAAAAATTCATAAGCTATCTGTGGGACGATGGCATTTCCGAGGGCTTTAATTCTGTCCAGCCGTTTGGGTATCCCATCATGGCCTCCAGTAATGTAGGGTGTGGGTAGCAGCTTCTGGTCTGACGGCATAACCTGTGGAGGAAATACTTTAGATAGCTTTGTTTTTTGTAAGGAATTTTTTTGCATGTTCCTCCGTTGTCTGAAGCGGTGGGAGTAGGCCAGAACCCAAACCCGTTCCCTTTTGTGGATGGCCCCGACGGCACAAGCCGGAACAAGATACGGCTGGACTTCAAAGCCTGCACTTTCCAAGTCAGCGCACACTGTTTCGAGAACCATGCCCCCTTTGAGAGTAACAAGCCCGTAAACGTTTTCTGCCAGAACCCAGGTCGGTTGAACCTCTTTGATAATTCGCAGCATTTCAGGCCAGAGATACCTTGTGTCCGACTTGCCCTTGTGACTGCCTGCAAGACTAAACGGTTGGCACGGGAAACCGCCTGAAAGTATATCAATTGCTCCCCAGTATGCTTTCCCGTTAAAATTCCGTATGTCGTCGTGCCTTTTGGCATGTGGAAAATGTTTTTGTAAAATCTGGTTACAGAAGTGGTCTATCTCTACCTGGAAGACGTTTTGCCAGCCCGTCCATGAAGCGGCAAGGTCAAACCCTCCAATTCCCGAAAACAGGCTGCCATGTGTCATGCTTAGTACTTGATGACGGCTGTCCCTACCAGTATGGTCTTTACGAAGGTGTCTGCGGGAGCATTCGATCCCCATTCCACATTGAGTTCCATCGCTTGCTGGTCAAAGATGATCTTGGGATTATCAAGCTTGTAGAAACCCTTTTGACGGGTGGTTCCGGCAGTGTTGAACACTTCACAGGAGGAGATGGGGACAAGGGTTGTGCCATTGGCTTTAAACTCAAATTCCCCGTTACGCAACACATCAGGCAGGATGTCGAACTTTGCATCTTCCACCTTTGCCACTCCGACAGATGCAAGGAGGACAATACCGGAAAGAAGCATCACATTGCCTTTTTCAAGCTTTCCACCGCTGATGTTCGATACTGCCACGATCTTGGTATCATCATCCTTGAGTACCTTGATGATCTTGGCATTTGATACATTCTTTGTCACGTAGTAAGCTGCGTCCACTGCTTGCAGGGTCTTGTTTGCCAATCCTTCCTGGATTTCCTTTGGCAGCATAAAAATGCGGCGTTCGAATTCACTGCGTGAATCGCTGCGCCCTGAACCAGCGCCTGCATTCTCTTTTCGGCCTTTGAGCTTGCGCAAAAAAGCTTTTCTCTCCTGGGTTGGAGCTTTGTCCAATGCACCAAGAAGTTCGTCTTCGGTCATAGCGCCCATCAAATCGTATTCGCTATTGGTAATCTGTCCTAATGTCAACATGGTTTTTATAATTAAAAATTAATAATTAAAGAATTAATAATAAATGAATTAAAGAATGATAGGATCAGGATTTTTTTTATTCCTTCATTTTTAATTGAATTAAGGGATTGATATTTCCTTGATTTCCTCATATTCGCCCAGGTCGCTGCCGGACATTTCTGTTTCGGTTTCTACCGGTATGGCTTCTACCTGCATGGTATCTGAAGGGATTGCTTCCACTTGTGCCGAAGGCAGCTTGGGAAGATCGGGATTGTAAGGTTCGATGGACAGGTTGATAGGTTCGCGAAATACCTGTTGTACCGGATCAGAAGCGCCCATCCCTGTAAACTCTGTTAATCCTTGCAGGATGTCCTTTTTCAAAAAAACCTTGATGGTGGATGCAATACCGCTTGCTGCCACCCCTGAAGCGATTAGTTTAAGGTTTTTGTCTTTTAAAAATAGCGCCCCGCCAACACCGGCAGTAATCTGCACAACAGGTTTGATAAGGGCTTTGGCCTGGAAACCTGTGGCACTTGCATTTACTTTTACCGTCTTGTCTATAAGCTTTCCTGCCAGGTTGCCCCCTACCATGCCGAGGATAATCAACCCTGGCGTTTTTAGTTCTTCTATGATGGTCTTAGCATCAATCTTTACTTTGGAGGTGTTTGATTCTTTCTTTGCCATGATTTTTATTATTGATGGATAATATTGATTTATTAATTTGAAGATTAGTTAATTTGAAAATTGAAAAACAGCTACATTTTCAAATCTTCAAATTGTTTCATTTTCAAATTTTGATGTTTCTACGAAAGCGTGATTGCTTTTAGCTTGGGATTCCGTTTGGGCTTATGTTTGTTATGTTGCGGTGTTTTTTTCTTTTTCCTTTTATGTGAGGGCGTTCCACTTAACCCTTTACCCGAAGGTTTGCTTCCGCCAAAGAGCTTGCTCAATCCCCAGATGCCAAAGACTGCCCCGCCAATAACCAGCAAAGGGTTTTTCTGAACCAATCCCATGATACCATCTACGCTTTCGCCGCTTGCATCTTCATTTCCTTCATCGGAAGAACTGCCTGGATCAGAGTCGCCAGTATCAGGATTATCGGTGTCTGGAATAACCGTATCGGGGTCAGTGGTGTTTGGGATATTTGAGTCTGAACTGGTCGTCTCCTCGTTACCTGGCTCCGAATAGGTCGCATCAGGGATATTTTCCGCAGGACTGCTTTCTTCTGCATTGCTTTCATTGGAGCTGTCAGAAGATGAGCTTTCGGGGGAAGAACTTTCCGAAGAGGTGCTGTCGGAATCACTCTCTGGTGAAGAGGGGCTACTTTTGATTGCTTTGATTTCGGTTTCTGCCCCGCCCTCTTTTGCATTCTGATCGCTCATGACCAATTCTGCATCGGCTGTTTTGGCACTGACATCCGCCTCGGCATTTTGGGCTTCACCTTTTTTCATGACCCCTGAATCAACCATTATTTTAAGTGCGGCAGTAATCACAGGGATAGCGGCGGCCAATGCCGCTGCGGGTGCAAACCCCAATCCCAGGATTTCGATTTCTTCTTCATCTTCAAAGCCGCTAAGTCCTTTTGCCTTGCCTTTAAGGATGGCATTTTTCAGGGCGCTTTTTTTGCCTTGCAGCTTATCGGCAAAAAGCTTTTCAATTTTAGAAAGGGCTTTTTTTGACCGTTCCCATTGCTGGGTGGAGATTCCTTTGGCCGCAGCCTGTTCTTTAGTGGCATAGCCCCATTTTAATTTTGAAGCCATTTTTTTCAGGTTAAGCTTCATGGCCAGTAAAAAGCCTGCACGTGCCGAAATGGTAAGCGGGTTAAAGCGTACAAAAGTTTTTACCCCTTTTTTGACAGCCTGGCCTACTTTACGGAAAAATCCTTTCTTGGCTTTTTTAGGATTTGCCTTTCTGGCTGCTTTTTTTGCTGCCCTTTTTTCTTTCCTTCTTGTTTTACCATTTAGTTCTTCCTGTATCTCAACGGCAGATAATCCTTCCAGGTGCGCCCAATCCTCATCTGCCCCGTCAAATTCTGTGTCGTCCGGTACGCCATCCATGCCATTGATGCGGTTTAGCTCATCTTCGTTACGGCCAAGATTTTCAAGGGCAGCCGTGCGATTTGAAGTATGCCAGTTCGCAATGGCATAGTCAAGCATTTTTAAGAATGCCGGGGGATAATCCACCTGTGCAATGAGATAAGGTTTTTGGGCAACCAGGTTACGGGTTTTGACCAGGTGTTCATAGACTGCCTGCGAGCGCTCAGCTTCGCTGACTGTACCCAGCAGTTCTATATCGTCAAGACCTGCAACCACGTCTAAGACATCGGTTGTGTCTGTGCCTGAAAGCACAGCTACATTGATTCCGTTTAAGTTCATGGGGAAATCTTTTTTTTCGGTGAATGGTTTTTCGTAATTGAATTGGTTAAGCACGCAGTCTATGGTATAATAGTTGGATGTTCCGGGAATGGGAACAATGACGTACACGTGCTGGAAAACATTTTTGTTATACCTGGCAATCCTGAATGAATGCGGGATTTGAAGGTTGGTAAGGATGGACGATACGAAAATCGAAAAACAATCGCAATCAATGCCGCTTTGCCGATCAGCCCAGCTGCGGTTTGGACGGCGCAGTTGCTCCAGTCCTTTCTTATCCAGTTTATACTGTATGTGATGGTAGAGAAAGTTCCAGGTGTTCTCACAGGTATTCAGGAGTGATGAACCTTTTAAATGTTTTGCTATCCGCTTTGTGTCATTGATGTATTTCCAAACCACCCTTTTCATCAGGTCAACGGTTGCATCCACATCTCCGTCCTGGATGATGATCCGGTCTTTATCATCAGCCCCTGCAAAGTAACTGTCGTACTCCCTGCCATCCCTGATTGGACGGTAACCTGATGCAATGATCCCTATGTCGAGGCGGTTACTCATTACATGATTTTTTGAGGTTCGGATTCATAGTAAATGCCATTGGCATACAGGGAGTATTTCATTTCAAGGGGGATGGCAAGCGTTTTGGCCAATCCTTTTAAATCTTTTTTCTTGTAAGCTGCCAAAAGCTGTGGAGCTTTACTGATGACCCCGGAAACATACCCGGCGAGGGTTGCCAGTCCGACGGATAGCTCGATGGTATTGATATTGGTGGTGGTTAAGGGTTTGATGACAATCTCCTTTTGTTCAGGGTTGTTGCTGGTAATATACTTTCCATTGGTAGAAAGCGTAACCACAGGCTTGGTAATGGTCATACTGTTTTTGGTGGGGTTTTGGATTTTGATTTCAGTGCGAAAAGCGATGCCTTTTAAATCCACCTTGTGGATGCGTGGATTGGAAAGGTTGCTCACCACCTTTTCGGACACCCTTTTCATTTTAAAGAGCTTGAAAGCCCCAAAGGCCAGTCCGCCAAAAATTCCTATTTTCAGTAGCTTGTTCATTTGCGCTTGTGACTTGAGAGTTTTTTAACTTTGTCAATACCTACTTTGACCCCATAGCCTACCAATGCGGAAATAGCGGCATAAAAGGCCACTTCAAAGATTCCCTGGAAGGTGATGTTGACAAGAACAAAGTGGGCAGTAAGGGCTTTACCCACACCTCCGAAAACCCCGGAGGCTGTTACAATGAATGAGTTGTTTTGATTCTGTGACATGGCGATGCGATTAAAATTTGATGTAAAGGTGCATCGACCAAAATGCTTGCTTCTAACTTGCCCTAACTTGTGCTTGAATTTTTAACGATTTTCTAACTTGCGTTAACTTGTACGATGATTATTTTAGACTAACTTATTTAAGAATGAATTCTTTAGTATATTTACTTCAAATAAAGAATCATAACGATGAAAATTGAAACCAAATTTGAGAATATTGATAATTTAATAATCAGTAGATTGAAAAATTCAGAAAGTTCAATAAAAGCTGCACTTGCATATTTTACTGATGATAATATATTTTCAGTTCTTTGTGAGAAGGCATGTAATGGACTGGATGTTAATTTGATAATATCCAATAGTGATTCGAATTTTATTGATAATAAAATTGATTTTGGATATCTTTCTCAATGTGGTGGCAAATTTAGTCTTATAGATTCCTCTGAACATTTGATGCATCATAAGTTTTGTATAATAGATGACAGTATAGTAATCACCGGATCATACAATTGGACTAATAGAGCAGCTAAATATAATTATGAAAATATTATTGTAATTGAAGAAAATGATGAAGTCATTCAAAATTTTAAAAATGAATTTGACAAACTAATAGCAAATTCTTATGATAGATCGGCATTAAATTCAAGTTTTGAGTGTATTGCAGATATTAGCAAGAATGTAATATCTGAAATACAGGAAACTTCAAAAAAAGAAATTTCTTTATCTGGTATTCCGACAGGATTCATTAAGTTAGATAGAATAATATCCGGGTTAAATAAATCAGATATTATCCTTATTTCTTCTTTACCCGGAATTGGTAAGACCTCATTTGCTCTTTCATTAGTCCGTAATGTAGCGGTAGATTTTGGTAAAACCGTAGCCTATTTTAGTTTAAAAATGACTAAAGATAAATTGACAAGGAGATTACTGGCTTTAGAAACCAAAATTTCAAATGATAAGCTTAAAGTTGGGCGTTTAGATAACAACGAATGGGAGCATTTAGATGAAAGGCTTAAAGCAATTGTAAATACAAAGATTTATATAGATGATTCACCAAATCTGTGCTTAAAAGAATTGATATATCGTAGCAAAAAATTGTATTATCAAAAAAACATTGATTTAATAATCATAGATTATTTAGAGCTGCTAAAATCTGATAATTCAAAAAATGAGACATCTAATAATAAATTTCAAAGGGAATTTGAATTAACTTGTTTCACCAGAGATTTAAAAATCTTAGCAAGAGAACTAAATATTCCGATTATAATACTGTCTCAATTAAATCGAGGTTCGGATTCTAAAACACAAATAACACCGAGCCTTAAAGATCTCGCAAATGGACTTGAAAATCATATGGATGTTATTATCTTTATTCGAAGACCAGAAATGTATGGTTTTTTAGAAGATGAGGACGGAAATTCTTTAAAAGGGATTGCTGATATTAAAATTGTCAAAAACAATGATGGTTATATCGGTAATTTTTATTTAAGGTTTTTAGAAGAGTCTTTATCTTTTGAAGAATATTTCGAGGAGGATGTGAACACTATAATTCCGCCGAGTTTTGGATCGAAAATGAATAATAATTGGAATGGAGACTCGCCATTTTAGTTTCTATTAGATTCAATAGTTAAGTAAAATATGAATGGATTAACATTGTCTGACGGGGAGTGAATACTTTTTGGGTTGGTTTATACCCAATTTTCTTAAGTTGATTGAATAGTTTGGAATTTTGTTTTATCCAAAGCATAAGTGTACTTCTGTGAATACCATATTCCGCAGCAAGCTCTGCTTTTGACGTTGAACGGCTCATGGCTTAAAAAATTGATTGTTTATATTGGGCTTTTGCATATTCATCCAGCGCTTCAAGCAACCGCCAGGCTTTTTCTTTCTGTTGATCCAGGCAGCTTTGGAAATGCTTGTCTTTGCATGAGCGGACAATGGAAGAAACAAGTTTACGGATGCGTCTTTCAATGTATTCGACTTGGTGCGGCTTTTTCAGGTCAAGTTTGTTGTTTATTTCCAGGACAATGGATGCTTCATCAATCCTGGGTTCTGTTACCAGGGTAATATGACCCAAAACGCCAATGATGGCATCCAGTTGATTTACCAGTGCCTTTATAGTATTCAAAGGAATTGAACTTTCTGTCTCGAAATATTTCAATGCCTTTGTTACTTTGAAGAAATCCTTTTCAGCCTGCAATAACGAGTTATAGATTTTTAAAAGAGGCTTTACCGAATGTGAAGGGGATTCGTCTATCAGTTGGAATAATTGTTCAAATGCTGATTTTGATTTTTTTTTCCTGTTCATGGCTGAGAATTTTAAAAGTTCCCAGCAAAAATTGGGATAAACTAATTGCCTCTTGACCAGGATGTTTAGTATAGTCTATACTTGGCTATTTTTGTATTAAAAAGTATAGATTTGTATAAAAATGTTGCTTTTTGTAGTTAGAAAATCGGATCAAATACTTATTGGCATGATGGTTGTATTCATGTTGATAGAAATTCCTTAAATGATGTGAATTGTTTATATTTAAGGTCACGTTTTTATATAATTTAGATAAAATGAAATTATTACAAACCCAAACCGATTTAAGTGCACTTAACGAAAAGCAAAAAGAAGCTGTAATAACGGAAGATAAAAGGGTGCTGATATTAGCCGGAGCAGGTTCCGGGAAAACTAAAACATTACTTCAAAAACTTATTTACCTAATCAATGATAAAAATGTTAAACCGGGTAATATTTTAGCCATCACATTTACAAAGAATGCCGCAAACGAAATGATTGACAGGCTTATCTGTTCTGCCGATGAATCAGGCGAATTTGAAAGGATTATCCAGGATAGGCAAATCTCTACAAAAGAGAAAGAATATAACCGTTATATGTTTACAAAGAAGTTTAAATGGATTGACAGCTTGACCATAAAAACTTTTCATAGCTTGTGTTACAATATCCTAAGAAACTATGGCGCAGGAGAATTCGATAATAAATTTAAAGTGATTGGAGACCAAAAATCAACGGACGAGCAGTTTGAAAAAAACACAGCCCCAGAGACTGATTTCGAAGTAATGCACAAAATAGTAATCGAAGCTTGTGACGATCAGGAATATCTATTAAATCTTAAAAGATATATCCTTGATTATTTTATAGATAAAATCCACCTGGAACGAAAACCAGGCAGTTTGCATGAATATGATGGGAAATTTTATACAACGCTAAAAGGTGAGACTGTTCGATCCAAATCAGAACGTGATATTGCAGATTGGCTTTACAGGCACAATATCAAATACTCCTATGAACCTGAAATAAATATTAAAGATTTCGATTTTAAGCCTGATTTCTATATTCCACAGGCGAATATTTACCTCGAACATGTTAGCGATAAAAGCTATTACATGAAAGATAAAGAAGAACAATTCGAGAAAGCCGGTAAGGTATGCGTAACAACATACGAAGCCATGACTAAAGATTCAACATTGTTTAATAGGGCTTTAGATCGGATTATCAAAGGACGTCTATCCAACAATTATGCACCTGAAATGGCGCTAAATTTTGAAGAAGAATTCAAAACATACCATGAAGATGTTAAGGATTTTATTCAACAGGTTCTACGGGTATTAGATATGATAAAGGTTGAAAATCTCTCATTCAAAGATATTTATGAAAAGTCGCAGCAAGATCAACATGAACGAATTAGGATTTTTTATCAATTGGCGTATCCGTTATTTGAAAAATATACAGCCTATTGCGTGAACAAATCATATTTGGATTTTAATGATATGATTATCCGAACCTTATCATTATTCAAAAATCAATCTGAAATTAAACAAAAATTTCAAAACAATTATAAATACATTCTTGTCGATGAGTTCCAGGATGTAAATAATCTCCAGGTTGAACTGATAAACCAACTCCTTACAAAGGATTCCCAATTGTTTTGTGTTGGAGATGACTGGCAGAGTATTTATGGGTTTCGGGGATCGGAAGTAAATTATATTATCAACTTCGATAAATACTTTGAAGGTGCAAAAGTTATAAAACTTAGGCTTAATTATAGAAGTACGGAAAACATAGTTGGGGCAAGCAATGAAGTAATTAAGCATAATAAATTTAAGATTGACAAGGATATAGTTGCTTCTAAAAAATCAAAAAGTAAAATCAATATTTATGCTGCTAATAACGTAGAAGAAGGAGTTGAATATTTTATAACTGAAGCCAAACGGCTATTTTCTAATGGGTATAGTAATGAAGATATTCTCGTACTATATCGGAGAAATAAGATGTTCTCACCATATTATGAGAGAATCAGGAAAGAAAAACTCAATATAAAAGGGAGGACTATCCATGCTTCAAAGGGGCTTGAAGCCAAAGTCGTATTTATTATCGGGTTGACCGAAGGTAATGGTGGGTTCCCGGATATTTGGCTTGAGGATAGGATTTTTCAGGTGGTACGGAATGTTAAGCACGATTTGCTATTGGAAGAAGAAAGACGATTGTTTTATGTCGCGCTCACACGTGCAAAAGACGAACTTTATTTAATAACCGAAAAGGGCAATGAGTCCAGTTTCCTGGATGAAATCCCCGAAGAATATTCCGTATCTTACAAGAAAAGCATTAGACCGATTGTGGATATTGTTTACCTATGCGAAAACTGTAACAACCAAATAGACAAATTTTTCAAGTATTGTCCACATTGTGGAATTAAAACAAACGCTCAAGATGGGAATAACACATGAAAATTTTCAAAAGGCTCATCGCATAGGCTGGACTATAGAGGAATAAAATCGCAAGTATTTTGGAAATGTTTAAAACTTATTTTTTAATCAACCCTTAAAAACTCCCATATTTCCTTAAAATCAATTTTTTCATAGTTACAGTATTCCCTTATAGTAATTTTTTTCTTATCCAAAGCAATTGCATCCCTGATAGTATGGTGTAACCTGCTACAACTTTGGTAGCTGCTGCTGCCGGTTAGTATCATCAGGTCTTTCACAGTAAGAAATATGCCGCCTTTAACTAATCGTGACATTTTACCCGGTTTTATGGTTTCGATGAATGCTTCTTAAGTGAGCAATGGCTTCTTCTTCAATTTCCTCTTTGGTTTGTATTCGACCGGAATCTAACCAACTGAGCAGTTCGCTCCGTTTAAACCAGAGTTTCCTGCCTTTTTTTAAATGGGGTATAGCACTGCGGTGGGTGAGACCATAAATGGTAGGTTTAGCCAAATGAATAACTTCCGATGCTTCCTCGATAGATAAATATTCTTTAGCTTCTTGTTTTTCCTTGTATGTATTCAGTTCCTGCTGAGACGAGGTAAGTTTTTCAGCTATTTTATCCGCAAGTTCATCCAGCGAAATATTGGTAAGGATCATTTTTTCCATTGTCGTAGGATTTTACACTACAAAGGAAAAAACAATAAATGTAAAATGCTATATATCAAATGACTATAAACAAGTTGTCTTTCTGTGGCCTGCTTTGGCTTCTTATGGCCGAATAAGATTTGGGTTGAAGTGGCCATAGGAAGACATAGAATGCCTTATTCGGCCACGTTGTTGGATTTTGTTAGCAGGGTTTCCAAATCTTCCAGTAAATCAGTAAGTTTGTAACGAATGAGGTTGTTATTCAGTTTTGCATAGCGGATGTACTTGTGGGTTCGCCAGTAGTAGAGCGTAGTCCTGTTTACTTTAAGGATTTTGCTGGTTTCGGGTTCTGTATATAAATTGGTTCGAGCATGACCAGTTGTTTTGCCCAGGGAAGCCCTTAAATCACTAATGATTTCGTCAAGGTTATAAACCAATGCCCTGTTTACTTCTTTAAGATTACCTGCCAGTTCTTTAACAGAAATGTATTTTTTATGAGGCTGGTTTTTCTCAATTTCTTGTAGATTTCTTTTTATTTCGCTTATTTTGAAATATTTATCCATTGCCGATATGTTTTCTTAAAGATACAAAATAATGAGCAATGAAAAATACTTTCTGTGTATCAAAATGTGTATCAAATAAAAAATCCCGGATTTTTTAAATTTCCGGGATTCCTTGTCATTTCAGGCTCCCCCTCCAGGACTTGAACCTGGGACCCTCTGATTAACAGTCAGATGCTCTAACCAACTGAGCTAAGGAGGATTATTTAATAAAATGTTTTTTCGTTGCTAAAAATGCGATGCGAAAGTAATAGCTTTCAGTAAAAATTGCAAACTATTTTGATAAAAAACTTCTAATCTTTTTTATGTTTATTTTTATTACTGATTACCAAAATGTTTCATAAAACTTCACATTACTTGTAAATTTTATAGTCTTACAAATTAATATTATATATCTCTCCTATGCTTTTAGCAACTGAATCAGGAGAAAATTTATCCCTATTTTCAGTGGCAATAACTTTATTATCAAATTTTTGTACAATAATCTCATGGAGCCCTTTAAACCATGCATCTAGTGTGTTTTCAACCAATATACCATTGTTTGAATTTATTATTTCAGGTAAGGCACCAACATTAGATGCAAGAACAGGAGTTCCTGTTGATAAAGCTTCTACTGTAACTATTGAAAAGGTTTCGATTTCTGAAGCGTGCATAAAGACATCTGTTTGACCTAAAATTGTAGCGATTTGGGTTTTATTTATATGGCCTAACCAATTAATTTTTAAATTATTAGGGTATTTAACCCAAACAAAATCTTCTTTCTGCACACCGTCTCCAACCACATTAAGATTCAGACTTTTATTAGTTTCACAAGCAAATGTCAGTAGACTATTAATTATTAAATCGAGGCGTTTAGGCTTTTCCCATTTAGCAACACAAGTAAAATAAAGTTCCCCAGGATTTTCTAAATGCTTTGGTATGTACCGAAACAACTTAGTGTCAATTATATTAGGTACAATTTTAATATTTGTGTTACCTGTAGCCGACTTAATTTTTGTTGCTAAAAAGTTAGAAACACATAATATGGCCTTACTATCTCTATAGGTTTTTAAAGCGATACTTCCATAAATAGGGTGTTTTAATATCTTTTCAGCTTTTGACCAATGTTCTGAGATGATGTGTTTTGAATTATATTTTTTTGACAGAAAGTGTCCGACAATTGCACAAGGAAAAATTACATTGGAATGGATAATTTCAAAGGTAAGCCATGCATATTTTTTATATAAAATTTTCCTGAGTATAAAATAAATTAACCAAGGATTAAGATAAATAAATTTCCACCATAATGATTTTATAGTTATAGATATTTTCTTGCTTAAATAGAGGGGATTTTCTTCTAAATTGATAGAAAACAAAGCTTTATTTGAACTTATAACATTGACTTCAAGAAACACAACATCATTTCGGTTTTTACAAACAGCATTGATCTGTTCATGAATAAATATGCCCTTCCCAGGCTCCTTTAAAGTAGGATTCCAAAATGAAATAATCAAAATGTGCTTCATTTGATCTTCTAGTAATTAATTTTTGTCATTTCAATAAAAAATAACCAGAATATTTTAAAAATCCTAAAATTCTTTAAATATTTTACATCTTTTTTAGTTCAAATATTCCGCATCCAAAAATGCAATTGAAATTATTATTTATATCATTCTGATGTAATTTGCAATTTTCTATAAGGTCTCCTTTATCATTTACATAGGAAAAACTAACGACGATAAATTTTCCCTTAAAGATGTTAAGCAAATATTCTAGAGCAAAAACACGATGGGCATTAAACTCGATTCTTTGTTTTCCGATAGGTACGGAAAAATAAAAATTACCCCCATCCTGCAACATTTTGTGTACATTGTTTATTCCTTTTAAATGTCCATAATAATCTATAGGATCGCCATATCTTCCTAAACCAAAATGTTCTATAGAGTGGAGTGCTGAAGCAGAATCACAATAACCGACCATATCGTCAGTTAATTGCATGAGATTGGCTTGTTTGAAAATAATATTGCGAACTTTACTATCCTGATTGCGAATATCTAACACTTCCACTTCGCGAAAAACAGCCAGATGAGCTACAAAACCATCGGTACGCGAACCGATGTCGACATGTCGTTTGGGTTTATTTTCAAATATTTTTCGGGCTACAAGTAGATCTTGATGGAAATAGTGCCCACTCATAGTGCCCGAACTTACAAAACGTTCGTTAAGAATTGGAAATTTATTTCCAAACGGGAAATCATTGTTTGTACCTTTTTGTTTTTTAATTTTACGTAAATCTTTAATATAGAATGGGAAAACCCTAATAGAGTTTAAAAACAGTACTGGATCAAATCCAATGTGTTTTGTTTTTTTTCGAATTCTCCTAAGAATTGTTTTCATTAAAAGTTTAAAATTTTTTTCAGGAATCGTATTTTTTTTATTTTATATAAAGGAATGATATACTGATCGATCGATCGAGTAAATTTTAAAAGCACATTTACATTTTGGTTAATAAGAGAATATCTAAGCTTATTTTCATCAACCATTTTAAGAAATGCGTCTGCTCTATTGTGCCATGTATGTTCCTTTAATGCTTTTTCTCTTGCTTTTTGGCTTATGAGGGTAATTTCAGATTCATTATTAAGATAATAATCAATCTTTTCGATCCATTGATAAGGATCATCAATTGCCACTACTTCATTTTTATCAAAATATTTTGCAATTAAATCACTGGCATTGTTTATTTGGAAACATCCGGCCATGGCCAAATCGAATAATCTGTTATTAGCATCCATTTGGTATTCCTGGCCTTTATATTGAATATCGTTATGGAGATTTAAGCAGATTTTACCAGAGTTATATATCTGATTGAGTAGTTTTCCATGTGCAACAAGTTGAAAGGGATGGCCATATTTATCCCACCCATTGCCAATTAAAAGTATTTCCCAATTTTTCTTTTTTGCGGTTTCAATTAAAAGATTGATATACTTATATCGACCGATTCCACTGTTTGCATTACCAACGAAAACAATATCATAAAGTTTTGCCTGATTTAAAGGTCTAAAAATGGTTTCATCTGAAGCAAATGGTAAATGGTAATAAGGTATTTGTAATGAATTATATTTTCTAAAAGTGAGGTTAGAAGAGTCGGTTCCGTATGTAAATAGAATTCTTTTTCCCCATCGTTTAATAAATTTTCTGTAAAAGAAAGTAAAAGAAGGAGTTACATATAAAATAATTGGCCCTTTGAAATTTAACATTGCTTTTGCGGCTCGACGTTCATGTCCTTCAACTAAAGGAACTACAACAATATCAGCTTTTATTCCATAAGGCGAACCTGTAAAATTCACTTCGACACCTATGACTTGCAATGCCTGCCAAAAACTTCTGTACATTCCACCAAATGTTGCATTGATTTGTGGATTATCCAGATTTAAGTTAAAAAAGCAAATATTCATACAAATAAGTAAGCAATGAAATTAATTTAAAGTTACAAG
>Ga0182027_10001441_pt1 | contig 39837 bp, 39 predicted proteins | sample 712E1DmetaG_FD_121300 | JGI IMG/M metagenome (GOLD analysis project Ga0182027, IMG submission 121300) | Permafrost microbial communities from Stordalen Mire, Sweden - 712E1D metaG (Illumina Assembly) | ecosystem: Environmental > Terrestrial > Soil > Wetlands > Permafrost | place: Sweden...
TAGTGTGATTGGAGCCTCAAGCTGGTAAAATATACACCTGTACGGAGGAGTCGCCTAGTGGTCTATGGCGCTTGCTTGGAAAGCAAGTGTGCTTCGGCATACGCGGGTCCGAATCCCGCCTCCTCCGCAGAAAAACATTAGCCCTTGTGGCTAATTTTTTTAAGGATAAGCATAAGGGATTCGGACAAACGGAAGCGCGACTGGCGCTGAGTTAGGGTCCTGAAGAATTTCCAGCAGGAAATTACTGAAGGCGAATCCCGCCTCCTCCGCAAAAACATTTAGTTGACATGACTGTTGAGAAAGTCACAAAAAAATGTAAAAATTAGGAGTGAGGTTTTTTACAAAATCGTTTTTTATCATCAGTTTTTGGTTGTTTTTTGGTTTGATTTTTGCAATACCGACAGAGGCGGCTTATCACTTTGCCAATTTCAGAGGCAAACCCCCTATCCATATTTTGGGATCAATCAAAAAGAAACCCAACGGTTTAACACCGGACCAAATTAAGAAAATATACAATTTACCGGCCAGTGGCGGTCAAGGAATCATTGCCATCATCGGCGCTTATGATGACACAAGAATCGAAAGTGATTTAAATATTTTCTCTAAAACTTTTGGCTTACCTGAATGTACCGTAAAAAATGGCTGTTTCGAAAAACATTTAATCGCATCATCCACTAAATACAATAGTGGTTGGGCTGGCGAAACCAGTTTGGATGTGGAATGGGCGCACGCCATCGCCCCGTCAGCCAAAATCTTACTCGTAGAAGCCCAAACTCCTAGTGGCGCCAATTTATTAAAGGCCATCGATTATGCGGCCAACAAATCTGGGGTTGTGGCTATTTCGATGAGTTGGGGCGGAGCGGAATTTCCGGAAGAAACGAGTTTGGATAGTCACTTTGTGAGCAAATCTGGAGCTATCTTTTTTGCCTCTTCCGGCGATAACGGCAGTGGCGCTTCCTGGCCGGCCGCTAGCCCTAATGTCGTAGGGGTTAGTGGCACTTCTTTAAAAATGAATGCCCAGGGTGGACTAATTTCCGAAACGGCTTGGGCTGGTTCAGGTGGTGGCGTTAGTCTTTACGAAAAACAGCCTGATTTTCAAAAAGATTATGTTATCCCGAAAGCCAAAGGCATGAGAGCCATCCCCGATGTGGCTTATGATGCCGATCCTCAAACTGGGTTTCCCATCTATCGAAGTAGTCAAAGTGGTAAAGGCGGCTGGTATTTGGTGGGTGGTACTTCAGCCGGAGCGCCCCAATGGGCTGCCATTCAAGCTTTGGGTTTAACCGCTAACAATCACAATTTTTATACCGACAAAAGTGCTAGCAACTCAGATAGTTATTTTAGAGATATCGTGTCCGGCAATAACGGTGACTGCCAATATTTTTGTTCGGCACGAAAACATTACGATTATGTCACCGGTCTAGGCAGTCCCCTAACAGTCCATTTTAATTGACATCACCCTAGTGCCCCAGCGCCAATCCCCATACCACCTCCGCTCCGGCTTTTTTTAAAACTCTCGTACACTCTCGCATATCCGCTCCACTGGTAAATACGTCATCCACCAGCAGTATTTTCTTCCCTTTTAACTGGTCTTTTATTTCTTCTCTGATTCCAAAAGCCCCTCTCACATTTTTCTCTCTTTCATCCCTATCCAAAATTAGCGATTGCTGCTTGGTTTTTCTCTTTCTTTTCAATATATTCAACACCCCCACAGCCATCTTTTCCCCAATCACTTTGGCGATTTCTTCTGCTTGGTTAAAACCACGCCAATTTTCCCGATAAAAATACAATGGCACCGGTACCAGATAATCAAATTTTTCTCCCGTCTCAAATTTAAAATTTTTCAACACTCTCTTTATCAAATCTCTATTAAAGCCAAACTTAATTTCCTTGATTACCCCTTTTATCACATTATCCTGGTAGTCATAAATCGCAATCAGCCCATCCATACCATTTTTCTTCACACATCCCGGATGGGTCCACCCCATGGGGCAGCCCTTCCCACACTCCGGACAAATCTGCTCTGTAATTGGCATTTCCTTCATACATTTTTTGCACAAATCTTTCCCATATTTTCCACAGCCAAGACAAAACTTTGGAAATAGAAAATCAATTATCCAGTTAAACACAAATTAAGTATAAATGATGAAATGGGATTGTTTCGTGTCCCAAAACATTTAAAATGATTTCATGCAAGTTCTAATCCTCCATGGTTGGCCACAATTTGAAATAGGAAATTATTTTCTGACAAAATATTTTGAAGATAAAGGATTCATCACATACACACCGAACCTGTTTATCGACAAAGAAATTTTTTCTGCCCAAAACATACTCAACAAGATATTAAGTATCTCAGGTGGCAAGAATATAGATTTAATCGTCGGTATTTCTTTGGGTGGTTTAGTCGAGCCCTTCATCGCCAAAGAATACCCCAAGGCCAAACTGATATTTATATCCTCTGGACCATACCTCAAAAGCAAGACAAAAACATTTAATTATCTTATCTCGTTCGCAAACAGCAAAATTGGGTCTAGTGTACTTCCTCTAATGATAAAAATGCCGAACTTGTTTTTTAGGCTACTGTTCAAATTAGCTAATCCGTTCAAAGGAGATAAAAAGAACAAAAAAATTTACGAGAAAGACATGGTCTCAAATATTGAATCTATAAAAAGAATACCAATCAAAAAAGAGATCGAAATACTTAAATTTGTCAATGAGACAAACAATTCAGACTTACTGAAAAAACTAACAAATAAATCTCTAATTTTTAATGGAGAGAATGATGTCCTCATGGGAAAAAACCGCGGCAAAAAGTTAAACCAATTACTACCTAATAGTAAATTGCTGGTGACCGACGGTAGTCATTTTGATTCTTTTACCTATGATAATTTGAAGCAAATTGATAGTTTTTTGAATTAATCGTAATAGCGCTACGGAGGGAATTGCCCCCGATAATTTTCAAGGGAGGGAATTGAAGTCTTCGGTCTCGCCCTGGCCAGGAATTGTCTCTCGGTCAAATTCTACTGAATTTGCCTCAAGACCTGCCTCAGTGCCGTCGCACTTCCGGCTTTCAATTTCTCCATTACCATATATTAAAAAATCTCCCCATAAAGGAGAGATTTTTTAATATTGTGGAGACGGAGGGAATTGAACCCTCGTCTGGAATAATTGCTCTACAAATTCTACAAGCTTAGTCTGCCGTATTTTCCATAAAGCTCCCCGGCAAACAAGAACACTTTATGGTCGACTTAGAATAAGTTAGTCTCTAAGCCTAAATCAAACTTAGAGCATTCAATCCGGTGTTTTTTCGCCTTAAGAATACCCCGGGATCCGATATTTCCTAAGACGTCTTAAAGCTTCAGTTTAGGCAAAAGCGTAAACGGGAGCGAAAGATTTGGCGACACTAGAAGTGAAGCCAAGTAACTTGTCTTCTTTATTGACAGTTATATTTTGGTCTTTTTTACTCCTTTTACCGAAGGAGGCTTGCATTTGTAAAAGTACTAGTCCATCGATTCCTATCGTCCCCAAAATTATTTCTTTATGATCTCAAAAGAACACCTATAGTATACCAAATTTATGACCAAAAATCAAGCTGAATTAATTGCGTAGAGACCTAAAGTACTCTACCTTTTCGGTAAGAGTTACTCCCATGATCTGCGCTTTTGAAGCTGCCATCACTACTCCGGCCAAAAACAAATCAAATTCATCTTCGTCCATAGCCGCTACTTTAGCTTTAATTCCCTCTTGCCATTTTTTTGTACTCATACCCGCCGAAAAATCCTTACTCCAAGAATAATTTACGATGCTGGCGGGCATTACTTTACTCCAAAATAGGTCCATTTTTTTCCCTTTCAGTTAGTTAAGTTTATATCGTCTCGCCAACCCTAGCTGACTCTCTCGCTTTTTGAGGACTTCTCTTTTTTCAAACTTCTTCTTGCCCCGGACCAAAGCGATCTTTACTTTTACGAGACTGCCCTTATTATACATCTTCACAGGCACAACTGTCAAACCCGCCGACCTCATTTTTGTCTGGATTTCCACAATTTCCCGTCTGTGCAGCAACAATTTTCTTCTCTTCCCGGCCTCATACTCTTCGGCGCAGTCGAACTTATACCTGGGAATATTCATCCCAATCACATAAGCACCATCAGCCTCAAAAATAACTCTTGCGCCTGTCATCGACGCCCCACCAACACGTACACTTTTAACCTCCGCCCCACTCAAAACAATACCGGCTTCAAAATCCTCAATAATCTCATAATCAAATCTGGCCTTTCTGTTCTCCACAATCATATGAATATTGTACCCTAAGCTCAATTCAAAACCCCAACTGTCCCCGCTGTCAAAACTAGCAAATTTCCACTACCGTCATACTCGATATCGCTCGCTGTTTTCAGTTCGTCCGACTTCAATTGTTGTCCACAATTACCTGTCGTCTTGCTACACACGATCACCACACCATTCGTCGCATCTAGTATCGCCAAACTATCTCCCGCTTGTTGTAAGGCTAATTTAGTTGCCTTTGTCCCCTCCGGTACACCATTCAGAGTAAACTGCTCTCTCGCCCCCCTCGTAAATTTTTCCACCACCCCATTGTCCCCCAAGATCCACACACTGGCATCAATCGCCATATCTACCGGATTAACATCAATCGACTGTCCCTGTTTCAGCCACATTGTCCTTTCTCCATATCCATCGCTAATTGCTCCATATTTATATATTTCTTTGTTGCCGCTATCCAAAACATAAACATTCGCTCCAAACAATCCCAAAGCCACCGGTTTGTTCACCGCTAGGTCAAAAACAACTCCTCCGGTATCGGTCCCATTAATACTTACACCCTTGCTGTCCAAGACCAACACGTTCGTCCCGTCACTCACCGCATCTATCCAACCCGCCCCTTCACCTTTTCCGGCCACCACTTTAATATCTTTACTGGTGGTATCGGCCGTCGCCACAATTCCCATCTTGCTATCCAACACCAACAAACTGCTACCCTTGATCAAACCCATTCTGTCACCCACAAATCCGGGCCGCACCAATTGGATATTTACCAAGTCGGTTATCTGGCTTTGTTTTTCCCCCGAGGTCGCCGTCCAAGCATTATTTATCTGTTCCTCCAATTTGGTCACGTCATTTTTATATTTTCCATTAACAAACTCCGCTTTCTGCACATCAAAGGTACTTTTAACATCTTCCATCAGTTTTTTCGCACCGGACGGGTTTATTTTTACCAAATCGGAAGCTTCTTGAATACTTTTGGTGATTGGCTCGGAAAAATCCCTCCATTTTTTTGCTTCACGATCGGCTTTAATTTTTATTGACCCGGTCACCAAACTCACCGCCAATAAAATCAAAAACAACACTCCCAGCAAAACCGCCCATTTCTTTCTCTTTGTTGTGCCGACTCTTTCCACCCGTAGTTCCTGCCTCCTCACCGGTTTAATCTTCTTCCACCAATTAATTAGCTTTCCCTTTGTTCCTACTTTACCCACCAACGCTTCACCCGCCAGATCTTCCACCACTTGTTCCTGTGATATGTCCGCTGTTGATACTGTCTCCATAGGAACGATCGGCTCTTCACCTTTCGGTGGTTCTTCAATCGTCTCTTTTATCTCTGTTTGATATTTACCAAATTCAAAAAATAACCCTGCCCCCGCCTCTCTCGCCTCCACCAGCTTATTCCCATATGCCATTACCTTTTCTTGATCCACCAACTTTGTTTCTGTTTCTTCCGTTAACATTTTCCCCAAAGTTCCGGACCACATTTTGATGGTGTCCTTTTCCAATGCCGCTCCGGAAATTATCTTCCCTTCCTCTTTTGTTAATTCATATTCCCCCTTGCCTCTTTCTAAAATTACACTTGCTTCTCCCCAACGAATAATTTTTAGTTCTCTTTTTCCGGCTTCTTTGGGCGTCACCCACATCCATGCGCCATCAACATTGGGGTATTTCTCTCTTAGCCCTTTTGCAAACTCTCCCATTCCACCACCATTCTCCACTTTGTTAAAATATTCATCCACCCACTCCATCAGCTCTGCTTCCAGGTCCGCCCAATTGTCTACCTGTTTACCCAAAAACACTCCAAACAAAGCCCCCTTATCTTTCAATTCATAGTCATCAAAGGGGATTCTGGCATAAACTTGAGCCCATCCATTGGAGCCCTCCTCGTTGACTGTCCTGAGAAAATTTATATCCAGACTGGTGTTCACACTAATATAACTATAGCAGTCAAAACTATCATCAATCCGAAATAACTCCAAGTCAAAAGTTTCACCTTATTCCCCACCGGTAGCTTCACCACTTTGTCCATTAAGGCTGATTGTCTCACCATCACCATCGCTAAAACCAAAAGCAAAACCATCAAGATTTTCACCATCACACCTATAATGGAACTTACCGTCACTTGTATATTTGTTAGTTTTTCGATGTTTTCCATATGTTTTTAGTCTCTCCTTTCACCGTTTTTATCTGCTTCTTCCATCAACTCGGAGATAATTTTTACTACTAAAGCCGGATTGGCTACCGCTTCAAAATCAAAATCCGGACCTCTCTTTCCGTCGTCACTTTTTTGCTCTGAAGCCGTTTCTATCACCACACTACCAAAATTAAAAATACTGGCCATCATTCCTCTTTGAGAATAATTGACATCCTCAATCCGATCAATTTGGGTTACGTCGATGTCTTTATAAAGCAAACCAATAAAATCAACATCCACCAATCTCTCATTGGTCACGATATACACGTTATAAAACCACAATAGAAAATTTTGAATCACAAAAAACAAAAGAGCGGAATACCACGCCAAAGTCATTATAAAATTCACATTTATCGTTAATGCTTTAATCATCGGAAACTCTCCCCAAAACATTGGCACAAAAAACGCCATACATGCCAAAGTCATCCAACCTAAATTCGTCGAAAAATGTTTTCTTCCTAGAATAATCACTTTTTCATCATTATCTTGTGACTCAAAACTCGTCCGTTCAGGGCTGACCATCAACGATCCCAGCATATTTTTAAATTGACCTTTTTCCTCCAATTCCGCCAACCCTGGCAACTCCTCTGTCTGTTTTTGTGCGTTAAATAACTCTGCCATATCCCAATTGTACCAAAATCTATCTCGTTTCTACATTAAACAATGGCCCCACGATCTGAATGTTTCCCGGTGCCCTTAAATTAAAATATGTCTTAAACTCATCCCCCGAGAAAGAATCTGAATGTCCACTTCCCGATACATTTACCTGAGTCGTTTTTCCAATCCCATAATCAACACTTACCGAAATTGAATCCACCGTATCATAAGCGTCTCCCCCCAACTTTGATTTCACGGTTCCGGCATCCCAAGTGTCTGTTCCGTCAGGGTTAGGTTTGTCGACCTGCACCAAATGTGCTTGGCTGGAAGAATCTCTTCTCGCCAGTAAAATCACATTTACAATATCTGCCACCTCATCTCGTTTCAACCATGCCGTATTACCATAATCACTTCTTGCTCCCCAATCACAGTAAAACCACGGGCTGTCATGGTCATAAGCATTACTGCGCAGATCGGAAATACTACTGGCCGATCCACTGGGCATATCCACTGCTCGTTTTGTAAAAGGCGTCGCCGACCAACCGGCCAGATCCGCTGTGGCGTAAATATAACCACCATGAGTTGAAGAAAAATAGGCTTTAATCGGATTTCCTCCCTGCATCATTACTTGTCCGGAAGTCGCATTCACCGCACTCTCCCAATTACCACCCTTCGCGTTTGTCTTAAACACCTGACAGTTCTGATTGGCACAGATCGAACCGTCTCCATTATTCGTCGCCGCCAAGACATATGATCTCACCGCAATGGCTTGAGCTTTCAGGGCCGCGTTATCGTTATCTGTCCAATTATCCGGCACTTCATAAACTCTCTTCACATAGTCTTCCAGACTTCCGCTCCAAATCACACTACCTTGATTAATGTCGTTACCATTATTTACTTTTATTGTTTTACCCGTATCTACTCCGGAAATCGAATCAAAATTGTAATACGCCCGCAATATCTGTTCATCGTTTTGCCCCGCTTTGGCTCTACCCCAGGCCCCGTACTGATTCAAACCAACCCGATTCGGTACCCCGAAGGTAAAAAACCCTACCGCATTACTAAACCCAGGATCTTTACCGTTCGTTAAATCACTCGAGCAACCGCCTCCGGAAATGGCATACAAGGGAATGTTCAATCCCGCCAGTTTAGCCGCCAAAAATGCTTGTTGTTTGGCCGATAACACCGCAATCTGATTTGAAAGATCTTTAATCGTCTTTTGGTAAGCCGCATTTTGCTTATCCAAATCTGCCTGTAGACTTGCCAATTGGGCTTTTTGAATTTCTAAATTTTTCTTGTCCGTTTCCAGCTGACCTATTTCCTGAACAAAGCTAATTATCATCCGTTTATCATTTTCATTGCTATCCTGCCGATACATTAACTCCCGTTGTACATCCCCCATGCTGGTTTCGGAAAGCAGGCTGGCCCAGAGAGGCTGTGACCGCATCCTCATATACATCTCTCTGATTTTCACCGACAATATCAAGTACTGTGTCGTGGCTTTGTCGCTTCTATCCTTAATATTTGCTTCTGTTATCACCAGTTTCGCCACGGCCGCTGTAATTTGAGATTGAATCGTCTTTAATTTTGCTTGGATTTTATCCGCCGCTCCTTGATTGGTCGCCAAAGAAGTTTGTAACTCGCTAATTTGTGTCCCCCAGCACTCATAAAGATCCTCGTCGCTCTTCCCGTCACAATTTGTATCCGCCTCTACCGGTAAAAAACCGGCCAAAAAACCAAAAACAATCGCCACTATTAATAAATATCTCCACTTCATCTGTATATTAATACTAACTCATCATGATAAAATTAAGCTGTTCATGAAACGCCTATTCTTTGTCATTCCTCTACTTTTAGTTTCCTTTTTCTTTGTTTTTTCCTCTAAATCTCTTGCCACGAACTGCAGCACAGACTCCGACTGCGAAACAGACGAAAGCGCCAACCTCCTCGGTTGTTTCCGGGAAATAAGCGGGGTTAACACCACCTGGTACTGTCAATCTGTTCATCCGGACTTCACCTATTGTTCAAATGACGCACAATGTAACCCCAGCGATTCTAGCTACGATTCAAGTTTATACGGATGCGATGTCAGAAACGCTGCCGGTCGCAATACCTACTACTGTAGAGTCACCACTACTCTTATCACTACCGTTACCACTACCACCACCTCTGGTCCCTTCTGTGTTCCTGGCGACCAAACTAGCGGTATTGATACGGCCCTCGGTTGTATCAAAGTCGGTTCCGGCAACGATCTCATTACTTCCGTTCTTCGGCTGGCTACCGGTGTTGGTGGTGGTTTGGCTCTCGCTCTCATTCTTTACGGAGTCTTTATCGTTACCACTTCCGCCGGTAGTCCCGACAAGCTCAAGGCCGGTAGCGAAATTATTACCTCTGCCGTTATTGGTCTCATCTTTATCCTCCTTTCCATTTTCTTAGTCAATTTGATCGGTATTAACATTCTCGGAATTCCGGGGTTATCATAAAAATATGACTATTATTCCTCAAGTCTTCGCTGCCGATCCGACTCCCGCCGCCGATACCTCTGTCAATATTTCTGGCCTCTACAATCCCGCCCCAAAAATACCTCTCACTTCTAAGGTCACTGACATTTTTACCAAAGGCGGTTTTGACCTTATTAACTTTGTCTTCATTATTATTGGTCTTATTTTCTTCGCCAATCTTGTTATGGCCGGTTGGGACTACATGATGAGTTCCGGTGACCCTAAAAAAGTTGCCGCCGCCACCACCCGTCTTATCAATGGCTTTGTTGGACTCATTATGGCCGTCGCCGCCTTCGTCGTCGTCCGCCTTATTACCAACGTTTTGGGACTTGGTAACCTCATCTAGCTTCGTTTTGGTATAATCATTCAATGGAATCTCCAATTAAACATCTCGCCATCATGATGGACGGTAATCGTCGCTGGGCGAGAGGTAAGGGCCTTGATCCTATCAAGGGTCACGAATACGCCGCCGATCACACTATTGAACCTTTGATTGAAAAATGTATCGAACTTGGTATTCCTTATGTTACCTTCTGGGCCTTTTCTACTGAAAATTGGAAAAGGGATGCCAAAGAAATCAACGGTATTCTTAAAATTTTTCGTTACGCCTTTGGTAAACTGGCTCTCCGTTTTATTCAGAAAGGGGCCAAACTTCGAATTCTTGGCGACATGAATCGTTTCCCTGAAGATATTGTTAAAAAAACTCTCGACATGGTCTCCCAATCTGCCAAAAACAATAAAATCACTGTCTCTTTTGCCCTTAATTACGGCGGCCGTGATGAAATCTTAAGAGCCGTCAAAAAAATCGTTGCTCAAAAAATTCCGGCTGATCAAATTGACGAAGCTCTTTTTTCCGCCAACCTAGACACTGCCGGTATCCCCGATCCTGACCTTATTATTCGCACCGGCGGCGAACAACGTCTTTCTGGTTACCTTCCCTGGCAGTCTGTCTACTCTGAGCTTTACTTTACCCCGGTTCTGTTCCCGGACTTCAGTCCCGACCAACTCCAGCTGGCAGTTGACGACTTCCTCCACCGGGATCGCCGCTTCGGCGGTAACAATCTCCCGCCCAAATAAAATTTTCTTAATTATCTCCGGTTTAAACCCTCTCTCTTCAAATCTTTTGTATATCTGTTCATATGATCCGTCCAAAATTATCTCTCCTCCGGGATATTTAAACGAAAAAGGCTGACCTTCGATTGTCTTTGTTTCTTTCCCTGAAAAACTGGTATTAATCGGCATTTCTCGCCAATATCTTGGTACTTCCATTCTCCAAATAATAGCTCGACTCTTCTTCCAAACACTCTCAACTTAAAGGAAATGTTCACTCGCCTTAAATTACTGTAAAATATTACTTAATGTTAGTACCCCGTGCTTTCGCCATTGATCTCACTACCGTCTATACACCAGCAGCGGCTCTCGGTGGTGAGAAGGCTACTCTCTCTACTTTGATCAACCCCATTATCTCTGATGTTCTTATTCTTTCCGGTATTCTTGCCTTGGGTACCATTCTTCTGGCCGGCTTTGCCTACATTTCTGCCTCCGGCGATAAAACCAAAACGGAACAAGCTTCACAGACTCTAACTTATGGCATAATTGGATTAGTTGTTGTCGTCGCCGCCTTTCTAGTCACCAGACTTATGGGTGCCGTTCTCGGCTTCAACTTTTTTTAAAAACATGATTAATACTCTTCTAAATTTTATTCCCCAAGCTCACGCCGATGACGTTGTCGGTACCATTACTGTTCCATCCGGCATCCCCTCCCAAGTTGGCGGTATCGGTAGTTTTCTCACTGTCATTATTCGTTTTTTCATTATTATTGCCGGTCTCTTTACTCTTTGGCAATTTTTAAGCGGTGGTTTTACCTTCATCACCTCCAATGGTGACAAGGCCAAAATCACTGAAGCCACCAACAAAATCACCATGAGTCTTATCGGCCTTGTTGTTATCGCCGCCAGTTTCATCATCATTGCCATCGCCAGCCAAATTCTCTTTGGTAGTTTCACCGCCATTCTCTCACCCCAATTTACCACCGTTGTCGCCCCAACCAAATAATATGCTTATTTTACCCATCATTATCAAAACCGCTTTCGCCGCCGACCCCACTGTCACTATCGGCAGTGTTGTTGGTATTGGCAATTTCGGCCTCGAAAATAAAGATATTAGTCAAGCTAATGTCGGCACTCAGTTTGGCAACATGCTTTCTACGATTGTTACGGTCCTTACTGTCGTTGGTGGTTTAGCCTTTGTTATTTTCTTCACTCTCGGCGGCCTCAAATGGCTTACTTCTGCTGGCGATAAATCCAAAGTCTCCGAAGCTCAAACTCAAATGACTCAAGGTGTTATTGGTCTGGTCGCCATCGTTGCCGGCCTCTTTATCGTCGGCTTGGTTGGCGGTATTCTCGGCATCGACATTCTCAATCCTTTCAAAACATTATTTGGTAATCTTCCAAAATGATCATTTTACCTAATCCCGTCACCAAAGTTTACGCTGTCAATGAAATCGTTAACACTTCTCTTCCTGCCAATGTTCAGGCCATGACTCCCGCGGCCGGCCTTGCTTTCTACATTGCTATTCTCTGGCGTTCGGTCGTTACTCTTGGTGGTGTTGCTTTTCTCATTTTCCTCATCTGGGGTGGTATTGAGTGGTTGACTTCCGGTGGCGACAAAACCAGAGTCGAAACCGCCCAAAAAATGATTTCCAATGCTTTCATTGGTCTAGCTGTCTTAATTGGTTCCTACGCCATTGCTCTCTTTATCCAAAACGCCTTCAAGATTAATATTCTCGCTCCGGTCTTCCCCAACAATATCACTCAATAATCTATGCTTAATTTAATTCCTTTAGTCCACGCCGCTGATCAAACTGTCGATATTGGTGGTGAGGTCTCCAAGGGCGGCTTTTTTGGTTATACCTGTATTGGTAGTCTGATTAGTAATGCCGCCAGTGTTGCCTTTATCCTCGCCGCCATTGCCACTTTTGCTCTCTTGGTTGCCGGTGGATTTAGTTGGCTCACTTCCGGTGGCGACAAAACCAAAATTGAGGGTGCTCAAAAGTCGATCACCAATGCTCTAATTGGCTTCGCTATCATCGCCGCCAGCTGGGCCATTTACAATCTAGTTCTCAGTTTTTTTGGCATTGATCTAAGCAAACTTTGTACTGCCAATCCTGTATAAGAGTTGACAAAGCTACTAAACACCATAATAATAAGTTCAGTTAGTCTTTAATTAATTATTAATAAAGAAAATTTATGTCCCTAATTCCCCAAGTCTTTGCCGACACCTCAACCATCGGTATTGCCCAGCCATCAACCATGAAGATTACCGATATCGGTAAATTAATCTCTAGTGCCATTTCCCTTGCCTTTATTGTTGCCGGTATTCTCGCTTTTGCTTTCCTCGTCATCGGCGGTATTGAGTGGTTAACCTCCGGTGGAGACAAAACCAAGACCGAAGGCGCCCGTAACCGTATCACTGCCGCTCTCGTCGGTTTGGCCATTATCGCCGCCTCCTGGGCTCTTATGCAGTTGGTCTCCTACTTCTTCGGCATTGATGTCTTCGGTGGCAACATCACCATCCCTAAGCCTTATTAAGCATTCAGGATTAAGCAAGAAACCCCGGGCAACCGGGGTTTTTGTTAGGATATAATAGTTTTATGATGTTTCATCTTATTCCCCAAGCTTACGCCGCCGTTATCCCTGCCGCTGATTGGGCAAAGAACGGCTGTACCGACCAAGGTGTCGCCACCATCAAAGGGATTGAGTGTATCTTTCAAAATGTTATTAGTCCAATTCCTGCCCTCCTTGCCCTCGTTGCCGTCAGTATGATTATCTTTGCCGGCATTCGTCTGCTTATGGCCGGCGCCGACCCCAAAGCTTACGCCGCCGCTTGGAGTACCTTCACCTGGGCCGTTATTGGTCTTATTCTTCTTTCTGCCGCCTGGCTCATCATTGTCCTTATTGGCAAATTTACTGGTGCCGATCTTTCCACCTTCACTGTCACCCTCCCATCCTAACATCATCCGTTTATAATTAGTTCAGTGAAGAAACTCCTCCTTGTCATATTCCTTTTTTCGATCGGCTGGACAGTTTTTTCCACACCTGCCCATGCTATTACCTCCTGCGGCAACGCCTTCACCGAAGGCCAGTGTGATGTTCTGGGTGGTTGTGGTATTGGTCAAAAATGTACTTTTGGAATAAGCGGAGACAATAGCTGTGAAGCCAAAAGTAGCTGTCCCACCACCGGAGTTGTTTGCGGCATTGGCGATACTATCGGCGGTTGTGGACCATCAAATGGTTGTGAAGATGGCAAAAAATGTCAAGCCGATTTAGGTACCGGCATTTCTTTCTGTTCCTCCGTCAATGCCAACTGTTCCACCGAGCCAACCCCCACACCAATATCTCTCTCTCCCGCCTCCATTCCATCGCCTTCGCCCACCGTCGAACCCCTGCCTACCAATGACATTGTCTGCCCTCTAGACAGCACCGTCTATCCTCCCAATAGTGTTTGCCATGCGAACGAGAAACAAATCGAAAGCGTCGGCATCAATCTGGCCGATTCCAACTCTTCTCTCCTCTCTTATCCCCTTACTTGTGTCTCCGCTCCTACCGTTTCCTACAGTCAAACTGTCACTACCTACTCCGCTCCCACTTCCGTTGATGTCAATGTCACCAGCGACGTATCCAACGCCCAGTTAGGTTTCTTAGGTCCCGATAGTACCACTCTTGCTACTTCTAATCCAGATTCTCTAGCTAAAACTTATCTTTTTAATGCTCTTTTTGATCGCCCGGCAGGTAACTCCACCGCCTCTAGAGAATCGTTCAGAACCATGTGGCGTATGCTCGACAGTGTTTCCCAAGGTCAGTTAAAAGCCTATTACATCTCCAGTGCCAACCCCCTTGATACCTATTACTATGTCGGTAAAGACAATAAACAGCATTCCATGACCCTCGCCACTCTCCAAATTAGCTTACCGTCTTGTCTCAAAAACTTCGACATCATTACCAAAACCAACTGTTCAAAAAACGACGGCTACAATACTGAGTACCTCAATCTCGAAAAAACCTCTCCTGCCCTAGCCGAAGCCTACGACGCTCTACTTCCCTTCGATTTTAGTGATTCTCGTGCTTATCTCTCAAATGGAACAAGTATTTCCAACGAAAATATTCCCTATCTTCGCGCCATTCTCACCGGTCTTAAAGGCTATCAAGATGTCGTTCCTACTCTCTATACCATTCCTCTTCTCGGTCAAGTCTCCATCCATCTACCCATCGTTCCCGGGTTATTTGACTATTACACTCCCAGTTGGGCCGATGTTCCTCTTGCTCAATATCCCACACTTCCCCTTGGACAAGTAAGTGAAACTCTTTCCCTTCCTCAATACACTTCCATTAGAGTCGTTTCTTCCATCCTCGGTAATAACGCCTGTATCTCCCCCACCAACACCTCTTCCGTTGTTTCTCCCAAAACATACCCCACCACCTTCGGTCTTCTTGGTAATGTCGAAAGTGGTCTCGCTCAAACCGTTACCGTCCCCGTTTCCAGCCAGTTAGTCAGTCAAGGTTCTACCCAATGTTACTGCGCCAATGATCTCTTTCCTTGTGCCAACATCAACTGTAGTTACTATGACAACAACCAATCATCTTGTGAAAGAAGCGGTTGTACTTTTTATCAATCTCCCGACACCTACCAAATTACCGGTAGTGCTGTCGGCAAATCTATCACCGTTTTTAACAACCCCTATATTACCAGCCTGACCGATCTGGTTCTTGGCGGTAAACCGGCACTCTCCAACAACACCGACAGTCGCTTCCTTCAAGCCCTTGCCGCAGTTGCTAACACCCTCTCAAACGCTTTCGTTAATCCCGTTCAGCCTTCGTTCTACAAAATGCTTCTTCCCGATTTTGCCTCTGAATCGGCCAAATCTTACGTGAGTGCTCCGGAAGTTGACACCACCACGGATAACCCCAATGCTACCGCCTATGGTTCAGACACCATTTATCGCGAAAATAACCAAGCTCAAGACAATATGTTTTTATTACAAAACTGCTGGCTTGTTCCCGGCGACCAACAGTCTTCATCCAAATGTGGTAAAGCCGAAACCAATACTTGTACCGATCAATCGGTTCCCGACCTTCCCATCAGCGATGCCTCTTGTACTACCTCCAGCAACTCTTTCAAATTAGGTAGTTCTGTTTACACGCTTCCGGATTCCCTAATGAAGGCCATCTCTTCCGCCGCCAGCACCTACAAGGTCCCCGCCTCCTTAATTGTTGGTGTCATTTACGGCGAAGGTGCCTTTAACTCGGGCACTCAGCTTCTTGACGAAAATTTCGTTTCTGAGCATCTTAAAAGTTGTGTCGCCATGCCAAATTGCGACGAAAATAGTTCAACTATCAATGGTATTTTCCAGTTTTATACCAGTAATTGGTCAGATGTCAAAGACGCCATTAAAAAAATCGCTCCGGATAGAGAAGCCCACTATTGTAATCTTCTCGACGAGATATTTGCTATCGCCGAAAATCTTAGTAAAAATCGTTCTGGTTCCCCTGCGTTTTCGGGACAAACCTGTTTTGGTATTCCTCTCAACCCCGGCATTGGTGCTTCCACCTCCTGTTCTTGGAGTGACTCAGATATCGAGACAGCCATCAGAATCTGGGAATTCGGCACTGCCTATAACAGCACTTATGGTTGCGCCACCAAGAGAGATAGTTGTGCTACAGGAGGAGGTCAAGCTGCCAACTGTGAAACAGGTGGGGATACTTGTGAAACCATCAACAACCGTCAATATTATGCCGGTCAACCCAGCCATAATGCTTGTCTGTGGGATGCCTACACCAACAACAAATAATTCTCTGTCATAATATTCTTTCTTCTCTATTTTGATATCCGCTTCGTGTATAATAATTTTGCATATGCTACGCCGTCTCCGCCCAATTATTGCCATTTTTATTTTCGCTCTTTTTTTTGCCCTTACTCCGGCTCTGGTCAAAGCTGATACCACTGATACCTCCGACACTCTCCCTGCACTAGATAGTGCTTATTCTCAAAACAGTGGTCTTGATAAAGACCTTCAAGAATTTTGCGCCAAACGCCAGGGCAATCAAATGAACTTGGAAACTTGGTATTCTGGCAAATGCACCGATGATACTTTTTCCGGTGATGGTGTTGGCTTCGGTGACATTGTCATCCTCGACCTGGCCGAAAAAGTTTCCGGCAAAAAAGACCCCACTCAAACCTTTTCCAAAACCTTAAAAAGCATCTTTACTACTCTCAAAAGTCAATCCTACAACTCAGAAGCGGACAAAAAAATTGCTCTTGATACGGCCCGTCAACAGCTCTTTAATTCTCAAAATAGTGGTTTAATTGGCGATTCCAGCAAGATCATTGGCCTCGCCTTTCAATATCAACCAGCTTCTACTCAGTCTTATTTAGCCTATATCTCTCAAAACCTTCAACGGCATAAGATTATTCCTCAAGCGCTGGCTGCTTCTTCCGGCGTTGGCTTTAATACTTTTGCCCCCTTTTTAACCATCTGGACCGCCTCCAGAAATCTTGCTTACCTTGGTCTGGTAGCTTTCTTTATTATTTATGGTTTTATGATGATGTTCCGTGTTAACTTAGGTCAGAAAACTGTGATCACTGTCCAACTGGCCATTCCCAAGCTCATCGTTACTTTGCTTATTATTACCTTTTCCTACGCTATCGTTGGTCTTATCTACGATCTGATGTGGGTCGTTATTTACTTCATTCTTGGTTATCTCACTACCCAAGGTCTCATTCAAGAGGGCACTTGGAAACCGGTTACTACTGCTGCCGGCATGGGCAGTCTGGGTATGGTCGGCTCCTTCATCATCAACATGGTTGCCTCTATTCCCGCTTCCTTCTTGGGCATCACTAACCTTGTCCTCGGTAAAATTGGCACCATCATCGCCGGTACCACTATTGCCGTCGTTTCCATCTTGGGTGGAGGATTTTTCAATGTCATCATCATGCTCATCCTCTTAATTGCCGTCCTCATTTCCTATGTCAAATTGATCATCAAACTTATCGGCTCGTTTATTTCTGTCGTCATCTCTCTCGTCACCGGCCCCATTGTTCTCCTTGGTAATGCCTTCCCCGGTTCCAATGCTATTGGCACCTGGCTTAGAAGCATCTTTGCCAATCTAATGGTCTTTCCCATTACCTCCATTTTGCTCCTGTTTTCCTATCTGCTTATGGTCCAACCTTTAATCGGTACCTGTAATGATATTGCTAATTTTGTTAGTTTTTTTGGTCTCAGTGACACTTGTCAGGTCCTCTTTGGTGTCAAAGACCTTGTTCCTTCCGGCAGTACTATTACCAGTATTCCCCTTATTACCCCCCTTGGTGGTTTTGATACCCGTGATCTCCTTGCCCTCATTGGGGTTGGCCTCCTGCTTATGTCCGCCAAATACGTTGATATTGTTAAGGACGCCCTCAAGGTGCCTCCTTTCAAATATGGCACTGACATCGCCAATGCCCTTAAAAGTGGTTGGACGGGCGCCGGTATGGTCAGTCCCACCGTTGGCAATTCTGATTGGTACAAGACAGCCTCCGGAGTCGTTGGTGCCAAACCCGGAACACCTGCCTTCGGCAAAACCCAACCCAAATCAGACACTCCAGCTTCCGGCCCCACTGCTTCGTAGAAAACATTTGTCTCTCAACTCCTCGGCTTAAACAAACCTCCTATTCCTCTATAACTTCCGTTAACTAAACCAGCAGCGTCACCCAAAAATCCAACACTGAAGGCCCCGACTAATTTGCTGTAGTAACCATTTGAAATTAGTTTTGCTTCACGAGCATCCTTAAGCATTATCACTAGAGACTCTTTTTTATCACTTGCCGTCCAGCTATCATTTTTGTTTATTAGCGAATGAAGCCATAAATACATTGCGTATTGTTGTGTTTCAATATTATATTGAGGCATGGCACTTTCAAAATTGTCCCTTCTTTGAACTAGAACTTTAGCATTTAATTTTGTCATATCGTCATCCAAATTTTTGTACATCTTATAAACCTCAATCGCACCTTTTTCTCTCGACCTCATTATTGCCGAAACATTTTCGCTTCTTCCCCAATCAATTTCATTAATTCTTCCTTCTTTAATTAGATTGTCGAACAATACTTCTTCATAATTATTTCTATCCAAAGCAAAAGTTCCTGGAGTTACTTCAGTCCCGTATATGTTTCCCTCAGCGTCAGGCACACTTATTTTCTTCACTATTCTGTATCTTTCCTGAGAATTTATGGGTCTGATAACATAAAAACCTCTCGGTTCATTCTTCACCTCCACTTGTGTCTGTAAATTTCCTGAATGTGCTCCCAATTCAATCGGCACTTCCTTTCCATTTATTTTTACAAATCTTCCATCTTTAACTTCATTAAATCGATTTGCAATCGTATCATCTAGGTATCGAGCATTACTCCTGTTTACATCTTTCTTTTCCTCAATATCCTTGAATTTATTTTCCTCTGAGTGAACCAAAACCCCCATCGCATCTGCATATGGAATTCTAGGTTTAGTACTATCGCTCCCATAAGCAGATATTCCATAAAAACCCGCATACATTAAACCCACATTTTCATAATATGCACCCCCGCACTCCGCCGCAATTTTACCTCGAATCTTTCCAATTTCTTCTAGATTTAGTTGAGAGTCAAAAATGTTCATATTAGTGACACTTTCCAAGTGATTCCTTCTTAAAATAGTCTTACCCTCTGCTTCTTTCGAATGTGCCATCGCCCAATATATTTGCAAGGCCTTAGCAATATTTTTTGATCCTCCTTCTGGGTCTCTACCATCCTCACTTCTTAAACCGTTGAAAAATCTCTTGTTTAAATCATTATCCGGTAATACATATTCTTTCCCCTCAATCGCTGTCACCATATCACCAATTTTCGTATGTGCCGGCCTCCAAATATTATAAATTTTTCCAATCTTCTGAGATATTTCCAATTCACTTTCCGCCACTATATTATCCTCTCCATCTTTTATTCCAAAGATCAAATCGTCACGCATACTGTCCGGAATCCATGGAGAGGCATCGATCTGTCGCTTTTCATTGGTTAAGGGATCTATTATGATCTCACCAAATACATTGTTTGCGTTTCGACTTTCTTTTTTTGAAGGGTCAAGCAAAACTGTCATTTTTCGTCTCACGTACTTTCTCCACGCTTCTTCATATCCAGGTTCACCTTCTTTAATTTTCGGTATTCCTGTCACATTTTCGGCACCTTTCTTAAGATCTTCTTTTCTTTTTTGGAGTTGCGCCTCGTTGGCCAACCTGTTTATTTCATCAATTAAATCCTTTGACACTCCATCTTGATAGGCGTTTTGTCTCAATTTAACCAAAGCTGAATATCTAAAACCTGGATCTTCAAAATCATTAATTCTTCCAATTTCCAGGTTGGCACTCACATCGTCATATTTTTTTCTTCCCTTTTCATTACCAGTAATTCCTTTCAAAACATCTGGCAATTTTGCTTCGCTTGTAAGTGCAGTTTCTGGTCCAATCTTCTTCAACTGTGTCTCTTTAAAAACATAGGGAATTTTCGGATCGCTTAAATTGGCCAAAATCCATTGTTTTAGCGCTTCCTGTCGAAACGCCGATTCGGGAATATGATCAATCAGCACAATTTGTTCTTCCCATTGGTGTTTAAATACTTGCGGTTCTTCTTGTTTTATTTCTTCTGTTTTTGGTTCTGTAGCTTTTTTTTCTTCAGCAAGCTCTTCCTTTTTTACGTTTACTTTCTCCATCACTTTTTTCTCGTCGTCACTCAACTCAATCTTATTCCGCATTTTTTGAACAATTTCTCTCAATTCTTTTTTCCTTTTACCAAACTCTACATTCCCCTCTTCTGATCCAACATTCACCCCTTCTCTCGTATAAGCATCTGTGTCAATTCCAGCCTCTTTTAATCTCTCGGCCGCCTCACTAGTTTTTTCTCTATATTCAAGATATTTCGTTGTCTCAGAACGCACTTCCTTTGGAACCACCCCCAAAACCAATTCCAAGTCCGCCGCTATTTTTTCTTTTTTTTCTTTTGCTTCCTTATTTTCCTGAACAGTCCCTCTTGGTTGGGTCACTTCTGTATCCGCTTGTTTTGGTGGGGTTTCAACTTGGCCCACACCGGGGATAACCCCACCGTTCTTTTCCAGTAATCTCTGCATTCTTGGACTTAGTTGTGATGTATCAAATTCTGACATTTACTTGTTTTTTGAGCCCTATAACTGCCTAAATTATAGCATCAATCACCGCTTTCACCGCAAATTCGCTATACTAATAATAGACTCTATGGCCATTCAACAACACCCCCTACCTCAAGACATCAGTAACTATCGTTTTCGGCTCATTGGCGACATGACCCTTAAACAGTTTGCTTCGCTGGGTATCTGCATTCTTTTAGCCATTATTTCCTACAGTTTTCCCCTTCCTTTTTTCTTTAAATACCCCATCGTCTTTATGTTTCTTCTTTTGGGTATTGGTATGGCGTTTGTTCCTGTTCAGGGGCGCTCTTTAGATATTTGGTTAATTGCTTTTATTAAATCTATCTACTCACCCACTCAATATACCTGGAAGCGTAGTCCTAACGTCATCGGCAGTACCGAAACCGCTGTTCCCACCAAAGAAAATAACCTCGCCGACATTCAACCCGTCTCCAATCCTAGTATTGAAATTACTCAAAATTCCTCTTCCACTCCCGAACCGGTTGTTTCTCCGGAAACTTCCACACCACTGGCCCCTGCCGCCCCCCCCACCATCCCCGAACCCGTAATTCAGCCTCCGGTTGCCACTCCTGAGCCTACACCTGAACCCCCGGCTGCCACTCCAACACCGGCTACCGTTGCCACCCCGGCACCCCAAGATATACCTCCCACCACCGAAACAGCCGCCCCCACCACCAACCTCCCCATTCCTTTTACGCCCACCACCCCCAACACTCTTGTTGGTCTTACCCTTACCCCTTCCGGCAGTATTCTCGATGGTGTTCTGGTGGAAATTAAAAAAGATAATCTCACCCTTCGTGCTACCAAAAGCAATAAGCTCGGCCAATTTATGTTCGCCCGGCCTCTAGATTCCGGTCTTTATCAAATTCTGGCCGAAAAAGACACCCTCTCCTTCGCTCCCTATTCCCTCGAACTTAGCGGAGAAATTGTCAAGCCTCTCAAAATTCAAGCCCAAAAATAATATGGCCGACAATATTAAAGCTTCTACCCAGGAACATCTCGACATCTACGCCATCAAGGATCATCTCGTTTTTCTTAAAGATGGCTCCGCCGCCCTGGTTCTCAAAACCACCGCTATCAACTTCAACCTTCTTTCTGAAGAAGAGCAGGACGCTACCATTTTTGCCTATGCCGGACTTCTTAATTCTCTCTCTTTCCCCATTCAAATTCTTATTCGTTCCCAGAGAAAAAACATTTCCGACTACCTAAATCTCATTGACACTCGTATTCAAGCCGTTCCTTCCCAAAAAGTCAAGGAACAACTTCTCGCCTATCGTCAGTTTGTTAAATCATTGGTTAAAGAAAACCGCGTTTTGGAAAAAAAGTTCTATGTTATCATCCCTTTTTCTACTGTCGAACTTGGTCTTACCAAAGCCTCTTTTAATCCCTTTGCTAAAGCTCCCCAAAAGCCACCCTTTGATCTTACCTATATTGAAGAAAAAGCGTCTACCACCCTCTACCCCCGACGTGACCATGTTATTCGTCAATTTGCCCGTATTGGTCTCAAGGCTCAACAGCTCACCACTAGCGAACTCGTCACTCTTTTCTACACTATTTACAACCAAAACTCGGTCATTCTCAACCCCACTCCACGCTCTTAGGTTATACTTAATACATGGGTTTTAATCTCTTTTCTCTTGGTGCCAAGAAAACCGAAACCGCGCAACCCGCGACGGCAACTTCCGACACACCCCAAGAAGAAAAACCCCGAGCCCCACTCTCCACCATAAAAGATACCACCAACGCCGCTTCTATTCAGGATGTCTTGGCTCCCTCGGCCATCGAAGTTGATTTTTCTTTCATTAAGATCGATGACAACTATGTTCGCACTCTTTTTATCACTGGTTATCCTCGTTATGTTTCCGCCAATTGGCTTGCCCCTTTAGTTAATTTTAATCATTCTCTCGACATTTCCATGTATGTCTATCCCAGTGATTCCAAGGATACCCTTGATAACTTAAGACGTCGTCTGGCCGAGATGGAAGCCGAAATTAATACTGATATTGAAAGAGGCCGTATCCCTCAAGCCGCCACTGAAGCCGCTCTTGAAGACGCCAAATCACTCCAAGAACAACTCGTTAAAGGTGCCGAGCGGTTTTTCCAGTTTTCCCTCTATATCAGCATCTCCGCCGAGTCCGAAAAAGAACTCAACACCGTCACCTCTCAAGTCCAAAGTATGCTGGCCTCCCTCCTTATCATCAGCAAAATTGCCTCCCTTTCCATGGAGGACGCTTTCAAAACCACCCTACCCTACTGCAAAGACAAACTGATGATTACTCGCAATATGGACACCACCGCTCTATCCACCACCTTTCCTTTTACCTCCTCCGAACTCTCCGACAATCAAGGGATTCTCTACGGCATCAATGCTCACAACGACTCCCTGGTTATTTTTGATCGTTTCTCCCTCGAAAATGCCAACATGCTCGTTTTAGCCACCGCCGGCGCCGGTAAATCTTATGCCGTTAAGTTGGAAATCCTTCGCTCTCTCATGTTTGACACCCAGATCATTATTCTCGATCCGGAAAACGAATACGAAATGGTCGCCAAGGCTGTCGGCGGCAACTACATTTCCTTTTCTGCCAGCTCCCCACACAAAATCAACCCCTTCCAAATTGCCAGGCCCCTGGAAAGCACTGAAGATGAAATGGGCTATAAATATCTTTTCCTCATGTCGCTTCTCAAAATTATGATTGGTGACATGTCTCCCATGGAAGAGGCCACCATGAACCGCGCCCTCGTTCTCACCTATCGCCAAAAAAATATTACCGAAGACCCCACCACCCACACTCAGGAGCCTCCTCGTATGGAAGATCTTTATCGTGCCCTTATCGGTATGGAGGATCAAAATGCCAAGGTTCTGGCCGCCCGCTTGGAACGTTTTGTCATGGGTACCATTAAAGGCACCTTTGATCAACAGTCAAACATTAATATCGACGCCCCCGTTACGGTTTTCTCTATGCGTGACCTAGCCGACGAAATTCGTCCTATTGTTATGTTTATGATTCTTGACTTCGTCTGGACCGAAATTCGTAAAAACCTCCGCAAACGCATGCTTATTGTTGATGAGGCTTGGTATCTCATGCGCTACGAAGACTCTGCTAAAATTCTCCAGGGTTTTGTCAAAAGAGCCCGCAAGTACTACCTCGGCGTCACCGTCATTTCTCAAAATGTCGACGACTTCCTAGCTTCCCCCTACGGCAAAGCCATTATTACCAACTCCGCCCTCAAACTACTTTTGAAACAATCTTCCGCCGCCATCAACCAAATTGCCGAAGTTTTTTATCTTTCCCAAGGAGAAAAACAGCTCTTGGTCTCTGCCGGTGTCGGTGAAGGTATTTTCTTTGCCGGCCAAAATCACGTCGCCCTTCGCGTTATTTCTTCCCCCGATGAACACGCTCTAGCCACCACCAAACCCTCAGAGGTTCTTGAAGCCCGTAAACAAGCCGCCGCTTTGTAAACAACTATGGCCAAATCAGACTATTCTCAAGACATTAAGGATCTCCAAAACTCGCTTTCTTATTATGCTATTCACACAGATGATCTAAACAATAGCGCTTTAAAAATTCTCGGGAAAGCCTACTCTGCTTATGAAAGTTACTGGTCAAAATTATTTCCAGATGATCGCATAGATCCTAGAATTATCGATGTCTATTCGTTTCAAAAGTATGTTGCCGGTTCCGGTGAAATTGAAAGGTTAATTTTAAAATTGACTGAACTTAACGATGCCAAAGAAGCAGACAAAGAAATCAAACCCAAAGAGCAAGAAGCCTCTATTCCCCCTGAACTTGAGTCTTTAGTCGCTGAATATGAACAAAATAAAGCCTTACTGGAAGCAGAAGAAATTAAATCTAACGATCAAAAATCAGTTGCCCAGCAAGTCAAAATTGCCATCGCCCACCGTCAAATTGTCGATCGCGCTCAAGCCAATCGCGAAAGACGTACCGAAGCCGGTGAAAAATTCCAAACTGAGGACGAAGCCCTCGTCAACTACGGCTCTCCCAAATCCGAATCAAGAACGGCCGCCCTAGCCACTTCCTACAAAGCTGTTCAGGAAGTAGCTTTTAACAACGAACATTTTAATCAGCTCTCTCCTGCCATCCAAAATAGAATCATTTCTGAAGCTGTCGATCTTAATACGATAAGTGTTACCAATATTAACGTTGCCATTGAATCGGCCGCTCTCCTTATTGACACCTCCGACCTTTCTCCGGAAGAACAAAAGGATATCTCCGCCGTCTCTTCCAATTACGTTCATTCTGTTTACGACGCCGTCAATACTCAAACCCAGCAAGCCGCCACTTACGAAGCCCAAATTACCGAAAATGAAATTGTTCTTCTTCAGATGGAAAAAGAATCACAATCTTTACAAGGAAAAGCTCTTGAAGATAAATCTCTCCAAATAAAATCTCTCGTTTCCCTCAACCAGAACTTAAGCCATAAAATCGATAGTCTTCCTCACCAATTCGATGTTTTTGTCAATAATCAAACCACTAATTTCCAACAATTTCAGAAGGATAGTCAGGCCAGACTTCAAAAAGATCAAGACCTGTTGGATCGCATCGATCTGGCCAACAAAAGTATTGCCTCACTTCATGAAAATCTCGAAAATCATGGTGTCAAACCCCATTTATATTCTCCGTTAGATGAAGCTTCTCTTTTGGAAGCTGCCATTCGCCATGACATGCCCGGAATCCTCCGCCCCAATGCCGGTTTCGCCGCCGAAGAAACTGCAACTATTGCCGGTGATCCTCGAGTCAAGAACCAAACCCTTCTTTCTCCTTTTGCCATTCGTTCGGTTGGTATGGGTCTCACTCCAAAACTTTTAGCCCAAGCTCATCAGTTCGCTCAAAATAATCCGGATTCGGCTCTCGGTAAATTATTTAAGAATCATCAAGATATCTTCGACGCTGTCGGGCCTCAAATACGTAAAATTATTGCTTCTCCTTTAGGTAAAGAAATCACCCAAGTTTCCACCGGTCTAGGCAAAACTTTTGGTTCCATCTCCGGTTTTTTTGGCAAAATTAATGATCGTATTCCCGGTGGACTCGGAAGCATTTTTCGCCTTATCCAAGACCCTTGGGGCGCCTTCAGGTCTTGGGCTGGCCGTAAAGCCGGCGAATATGTTCTTCGTCAATTGGGTAAAAAACTTACCAATGAAGCCCTTCAGAAAATCAGTGGTTTGCTTCTCAAAGAAGGACTTCAAAATACTGTCAAAAAATTAGTCACTCAAGCTGTTATCAAAGGTGCTGCTAAATTAGGTATTGAACTTGCCGCTTCCTCTACCGGTGTCGGCATCGTTGTCGCTGTTGTCATCGAAATTGGCTCTTGGATTATTGAAAAGGTTGTTGGTGCTGTCAAGGCTCTTGAAAAATCAATTTATGGTGAGGAAATTAAACCTCGTGATCTGCTCGCCGTTCCTGCTATGGGTTTGGCCGCTATCATTTCCTTCCTCGGTACTCTGGGTACTGCCACCGTGGCCGCCGTCGGTTCCGCCGTCGGCCTTATTGTTGCCGGCACTTTAGTCGGCCTTTTCTTTTATATTGTTTCCTTTGCTGTGGCTCCCCTCCTTTCCACTCTGGTTCAACTGCAATCAACAACCACTTCTGCCAAAGCTGTTAATAGTTGTGCCAATTTGCAGGGTATTTACGTCTCTCAACGCGACCCAACCTGGGCCCACACCTACTGCACCAACTGCAGCACTGCAGGCAGTTGCGATATCGGCGGTTCTGGCTGTAGTAGTGCCTCCATGACCATGATCCTCAAATCTTTTGGTATCGACGCCAATGTTGTCGATATTTGGAATAAACAGCACGCCTTGGGAGGTTATGTCTATTCGGATAAAAATGGCAATCCTGAAACTACACCACCATACGATAGCTGTGGTTCAGATAATGATAATTCTCTAAAAATTCTTACAAATAGTGGTTTGGCTGTTACCTATATCGGTACCAGTATGGCCGAAGCTGATAAAGTTATTGATAATTGTGGCTTGATTTTAGCTTCCGGTTATATGAAATGTACCGCTGGTGCTTGCGGACACCTTCTCGTTATTACCGGACACGATGGAGATCAAATTACCACTGACGATCCCTGGTATGGTGAGAACTACGTCCACACTCTCGGTAACACCTTTACTATTAGGGACATGTGGGCCGTAGTACCATAAAATATATGCCCAAGATTTTCAATAAAAAAAATCTCCTCATTCTCGGCCTCATTCTCTGTGTCATTTTATATTTTGTCGGTCAACTTCTTGGTTCTCATAAAGTAACTGTCACCGTTCCTATTCCTCCGACTGTGACCACTTCTCCATCCGCCACAGTTTTAGACACCAACCCAGTGGAAAATACTCCCGAATGGAACGCTACTTTTCAAAAAGAAATGACCAATTATGAAGGTTCTCGCAATCAAACTGCCGACGCCGCTTTATCCCAAATTAGGCTTGCTGCGCCGGTAACCTATCTTGGTAATACCGTTGATTACAGTTATAAAACCGCCACTTATACCATTACCCTTGTCAGTCCCTATCTTGAAAACCAAAACAAAGTTCTCTCATGGTTCGATAAACAAGGCGTCAACCAAAATATCATTAAAACGCTCCGCATTAACTGGGTCCAAAAATAACTTTTATTCCTGTACCCGCACCGGCATAATTACCTGCACCCAAGTTTCTTCTTCTTCATTTCGGAAGACACTTGGTTTCAATTCCCCTTCAGTTTCCCAAATTACCTTTTCTGCCGTACAGATACCCAAATAATCCAGTAAATACCGTGCATTAAAAGCCACCACCAACTCTTCCCCTTCAACCTCCGCCTCCAATTCCGTCATACTTGTTCCCACTTGTGAACTTTCTGCCCTTACCACCACCGATTTTTTCTTTATTTCCAACTTTACAATATTGGCGTTATCTCTGGCAAACAAACTGGCTCTTTTGACGGCTTCCAGTATCTCTTCTCTGCCAAATACAGCCTTTATTGAGTAAGTATTCGGCATAATCTGCTGGTATGGTGGAAACTCCCCTGCAATCAGTCTTGACGTTACTTCAATCTCCCCTACTTTAAAAATTACTTGTTGGTCGTTTTTGTCAAACTCCAAAGAAAATTCGTCGTCGCCTGTTTCCCCCAACATTCGTGACACTTCCTGCAAAGACCTGGCCGGTAAGATTAGACGTGCATCTTTATCTAGTTCCGATTTGCTCAAATTTAATTTATCCACACTCAAACGATAGCCGTCAGTTGCCACTAAAGAGACTTTTCCTTCTGCGATTTCCCAAAGTACCCCTGCTAAGACTGGCCTCGTATCATCTCGTGCTGCACTCACACACACTCTATCCATCTTCTGTCTAAAATCCCCACTCTTCAAAACCATCTGTGCTTTTTTTGCTCTCGGAACCTCCGGAAAATCTTCCGCTCCCTGACCGACAACTTCCGAATTAATACCGTCAACTTCAATTTTTACGGTATGTTTTTCCGAAGATAAAGTCACCTTTCCGGATGGCAATCCCGAGACCAACTCAGACAATAACTTTGCTGGCAAAACAATTTCTCCTTCTTCTTCGACCATTGCCGGCAAACTCAGCCAGAAACTGACTTCCAAATCCGTCGCCACCAAAGAGACTTCTTCTTTTGTCGCTTTCAACAACACTCCTGACAATATCGGTAACTGTGGTCTGCTACTTACTCCTCGACAAACTATTCCGAGATATTTTTTTAAATCATTTGTTTGAACAATTATTTTCATAGAATTTCCTTCTAATTATTATCTTAATCTATAAACCAGTAATAGTAGTAATAACGACTGTTGATTTGTTGATTATAAGCGCGGACCTTGCCTATTCCTGTTGTTGCTATCATTTCTTCCATCTTTACATCCGTCTTTTTAATCATTTTTATTTTTAATTAAGTGTGTTAAATTTCGGATAACCGTCTTTTATTGTTGATAATCTTCTGAATAACTTCCTTAGTTATCAACCATTATTTTTTTAATTTGTTTATTAATCCACTTTTTCCGAAGTTATCCACGCTCTGGGGATAAGTTGTGGATATTTACGTGTATAACGCTTGTTTAATAGCAGTCACTTTGCGCCTAACATCGCTATTTTCATTCACTTCAGACTTCATTTTTTCCACGGCGTGCATTACCGTCGTGTGATCCCGGCCACCCATTAGCTCGCCCACTTTCTCCAATTGAATATCCAAAGTGTCACGTAACAAGTACATGGCAATATGTCGGGCTTCTACCAAATCCGCCTTTCGACTGGTACCCAAAAGATCTTTGTTTCGGTAAGCAAAGTATTTGGCCACTGTCGAAATTACTTTAATTGGTCTCACCTTCACTTCTTTGACAAAACTCGCCGGTAAGCCCATGGTTTGTTGTACCATCTCTTTGGTCAGAACTCCTCCTTCAATGCTGGCTCCCACTGCTAGTTTTACAAACGCCCCTTCCAACTCTCTGGCATTGGTGCTGAAATTGTTGGCAATCAATTCATAGGCGCCATCTTCCACTTCTACTTTTAGTTCTTGAGCTTTTTGTTTCAGGATTGCCAAACGCATTTCATAGTCCGGTAAACCAATATCCACGGCCATGCCGCCCAAAAAACGGCTCTTCAACCTGTCCTCCAATCCCTCAATATCTTGCGGTTTCCGATCGGAGGTCATCACTATCTGTGCCGACTTATTGGTTAATTCATTAAAGGTATGGAAAAACTCTTCTTGAGTTGAATCTTTACCACCAAAAAACTGCACATCGTCAATTAGGAGTGCCCCCACTTGTCGGTACTTCTTTTTAAAAGCCTCGGTCATTTTTGAGCGGAGAGAGTTAACTAAATCGTTGGTGAACTGTTCACTGGTTACATACACCACCTTCCCCACCCCTTTGCCGGCCAGTTCATGTCCCACCGCGTGCATCAGGTGAGTTTTTCCTACCCCCACTCCACCATAAATAAACAGTGGGTTGTGCCTGGTTCCCGGATAGTCGACCACCGCTTTAGCGGCCGCAAAAGCCAAACGATTGGAGCTTCCCACCACATAATTTTCAAATTTATACCGCGGGTTTAAATTGTTACCGGCTTGTTTGTCCGGTTCCGGCGAGGTAAATAAATCCATACTTTTGTCTGCCTTTTCCTGTCGACTGCTCGCCCTAATTTCTTTTGTTGTTTTATTTGTCTCCACTACGACCAGTGTCAAATCACACTTTTTTTGCGTAATTTTTTCCATCACTTGCTTAATCGCGCTAAAATATTTTTCGTCAATTGTCCGCACATGGTAAGCCGTTGGAGCCGCCAATTCTACGATGATTCTCTCGTTATCAATGGGGGTTATCGATCGGATAAAACAAGGTTTGACAAAGCCATTAAACCCAGCCTGGGACATTGATACTCCCAGTTCTCCACAAACCGCTTGCCACAAATGACTTGCGTCGATTTCCATAAACAAAATATTAATAACCTGGGCAGATGTAGTTCAGTTTTACCACGTTATCCACATTCTACAACCCCCAAAATACCCATCACAAACCCATCAGATCACATCACCGTGCCCGATCTCCGCAGAATGTACTTCAAATGTCAAACTTTAAGGTATAATAAGCTCCGCTCATCAATGATAAAATAAAACCATGCCAAAAAGAGTCTACCAGCCCCACAAAATCAAACGCGTCCGTACCCACGGTTTCCGCATTAAAATGGCTTCCCACGATGGCCGTAACGTCATCAAACGTCGTCGTGCCAAGGGTCGCACCAAATTATCCGTTTAATTTATGGCTCTTTCTAAGAGTCACCGCCTTTCCCTCTGTCTCCATCGAGACCGCTTAACTCGCGAAGGTATTACCTCTTTTGGTCGCTTTTTTACTCTGGTTTCCGCAAAAAATTCCGACCCTTCCATTACTGTCTCCCGTTTTGCTGTTTTAGTTTCCAAAAAGACCGCCTCTCTAGCTGTCGACCGTAATCGGATCAAAAGACTTACCTCGGCCCTTATTGAATCTCTTTATTCTTCTTTTTCCCCCCAAGACTATTTAATTATTCCCCAAAGACAGGTTTTGACGGAAAGCTATTCAAATCTTTCTGCTGATCTGCAAAATCTTTTGGTCAAACAAGGTGTTTAATTTTTATCACAAGCATATCTCTCCGTTTTATCACGCCTTAGGAAAATCAATTTTTGGCTCTACTTTTGCCTGTCGTTTTACTCCTACCTGTTCCGTCTATGCCCGACGGGCTTATCACCAATATGGTATTATTCAGGGGACAAAACTATCACTCAACCGCATCTTAAGATGTAACCCCCTCTTTAAAGGTGGTTTTGACCCGGTACCTGATAAAATCAAATAACTATGTTAGCGCCACTCAACGGAATTCTATATCAAGCCCTCCTCTATTTCTACCATCTTTTTGGCGGCAATCTTGGTCTTTCTATTATTGCCATCACTCTTATCATCAAGGTTATTCTTCTTCCTATTGTGGTCCCTTCCCTCCGTTCCGCCAAAAAAATGCAGGAACTTAAACCGGAGTTAGATCGTCTTAAAGCCAAACACACCGACAAGGCCACTCTTCAACAAGCCCAGGTCGCTCTCTACAAAGAGAAGGGTATTAATCCGGCCGCCGGTTGTCTTCCCCAAATTGTTCAAATCATTATTTTGATCTCTCTTTACCAAGTTTTCATTTATTTCCTCAAACAATCATCCGTCGGTGGTATCATCCTTAACCCCTTCTTCCTCTATTTTGATCTCACCAAACCTGACCGTACCTATGTTCTTCCTATTTTGGCCGGTTTGTCCCAACTTGTTTTTTCTCTCATGATGCAGACCGGCATTGAGTCCCATGTTGAGAATCCCAAAAACAAGATTGCCAAAAAGAAGGAAGAGGACAATCTGGAAATGGCCACCAGTATGCAACAGCAAATGGTCTATATGATGCCGGCCATGACCGTTATTATTTCTCTGAACTTCCAATCCGGGCTCGTTCTTTATTGGGTTGTCTCCACTCTTTTCTCGCTCGTCCAGCAATACTTCTTCTCCGGTTGGGGTGGTCTCATTCCCGCTCTCAAAAAAGTCCGTTCTCTCCTCGGCTTTAATAATGCCGTTCACTAATTCGTCTATTAATTAATCACTAACCCAAAATGGATCAGTCCAAAATTACCGAAGTTTTAACTAACGTTCTTTCTCAACTCAGTCTCGCCGACGATCAGATAAAAATCGACATGGCCGATGATGAAAATATTAATATATCCCTTTCTCTCCCGGAGGATGCCGCCGGCATTTTTGTCGGTCACCACGGTGAAGGCCTTTCTTCTCTACGCATGATTTTCTCCCTCATCATTTTTCAACGTTTCAATATCTGGCCCAAACTTCATCTCAATGTTAACGACTATCAGGAACGCCGCGAGGAAACTCTTAAAGAACTGGCCCAAGATGCCGCTGATCGTGCTGTCTCTCTTCAAAAAGAAATCATTGTTCCTAACCTCAGTTCTTACGAGCGCCGCATTATCCATATGTTCCTTTCCGAGTTTCCCGGTGTCAAAACCGAGTCCCGCGGTGAAGCTCCCTTCCGTCAACTCGTCATTGTCCCGGTCAAGTAGACTTCTGTCTTGTTTCTTGTACAATCGGGCTAGGTGTTGATCGATCTCTTAATCAAAATCATTGTTTTCCTTTTACCCACTCAACTGGGTCTCCATTTTTGGCCCGCCTTCTCTCGTGTAGCCGGAATTAAGATCGACTATCTTTCCCCCACTCTTTATTTACTTGATCCCTTTCTCATCGCTCTGGTCGCTCTGAATTTTCGACAAATTCTCTTTCTCCTCAAAAAACATCGTTTTGCCACCTTAACCTTTATCCTTTTTGTTGTCTTTAATACCCTCTTTTCCATCTCCCCTCTTAATTCTCTGTTTTGGTGGTTGCGTACTATTCTCTATTTTTTTGTCTTTATTTCCTTTCGTCTCCGCAAACTTACTTGGGAAAATATTCACATCCCCCTTTTCCTCGGTACTCTAGCTGTGGTCTTTATCGAAATAGCTCAACTCTATCTACAATCCTCTGTTGGTGGCCCTCTCTATTTTTTGGGCGAGAGAGCCTTTTCCGGTAGTACCCCGGGCCTCGGCCATTTTAATTTTCTAGGGCGAGACATAATTCGACCCATGAGTATCTTTTCCCATGCCAACTCCCTTGCCGGTTATCTTCTTCTTGTCTTCTACCTCTTTACTCAAAAGTCAGCCAAAATTTATCAAAGACTGGTCCCCTTTCTTGGAATTCTTCTCTCCCTATCCAAATCTGCCATCGTTGCCTTGGCTTGTGTTATTTTTAATCTTAAACCCGAAATCATGATTCTTGGCGCACTGGCTTTGACCCTCATTCAACCTCTTCTCCAAAATTTCTCCTCCAACTGGCAATCATTATCTGATCGTCTTTTCTACTATCCCTACCTCAATAAAATTTCCCCCTTCAAACCTATCACTGGTATTGGTTTGGGTAGTTTTATTCCCTCCTTGGGGAAAAACCTTCCCGGTTCGTTTCTGGTTCCGGACAAACTCCAACCAATTCACAATCTTATTTTCTTATATGTTTCCGAACTTGGCGTTCTTGGTACTGTCCTTCTCGGTTTAACTCTTCTTGTCCAAAAAGTCTATCGCATTTTATCCAGCCCGCCGGTCCTGGGGTTAATTGCCCTAGTACTCTTCACTGGGGCTTTTGATCATTATTCCTGGACTCTCCCTCAAAACAAATTAATTTTCCTCCTCGCCTTATCAATAATGTTCTAAAATACCCTATGGCCGAAAAATACGATCTCTTGGAAATCAACACCGATGGTGGTTCACGTGGCAATCCCGGCCCTGCCGGCATTGGTGTCTACGCAGCCTCTGTCGGTCAGGTCGTTTTTACGATTTCTGAAACTATCGGTATCGCTACCAACAATGTAGCTGAATACACCGCCGTTATCCGTAGTTTGGAAGTCCTTACTGAAAAAGGGATTTTTGCCGAAAAACTTAGGTACATTCTCGACTCGCAGTTAATTGCCAGACAGATTACCGGTCAATATAAGGTGAAACTGCCACATCTTCAGGCACTTCGTCAGAAAATTGTTGTTCTTGTTAACAAACTTAGAGATAATGGTCAGATTAAACTCATAACCATCACTACCGTTCCCCGTGAACTGAACAAGAAAGCAGATAAATTGGTTAACGAAGCTTTGGATCGTCAATAAAGTTTTCACAGAGGTTAGCACACCCCATCATCACGGGGTATTTTTGCGCCGATTTCCCTGTGGATAACTACATATGTGCCCAGGCGTAGATTTTCATGTGTGAGATGTACATACAAAATTATCAATGAGCTAAGCACGAAATATCTGTGAGATAGGCGTGAATAAAAGAAAAAAATCTGTAAATACCATCAAACGATACCTTCCTACTCTTCCACCAATTCGTTTATACTTAAGTTAATGCCCGATCGTGAAGCGTCAGTTACCATCAGTAGTAATAATTCCCCCTTGGAGAAACTCTTACAGGAGAATAATTTCCATCAAGACATAAAATTTACCAATCGCTCCCTAATCTCTAACGGTTATCTCCTCTTTTTCATTGATCTCAGTAACGACATTACCCATGTCAGTCAGAGCCTAATTGAGGCCTACGGTCACTGCCGTGAGTCTCAGGCTAAATTAATTGTGGTTGTCTTACATGAAAAAAGAGTCGATGTCGAAAAGAATCATTATTTTCAAAAAATGCTCGATGATCTTGGTAAAGATAGACCTCTCCACCGCCTTGTCTTTACCAAAGATCTTTACCAATATTTGACGAACTCCGCTATAACACCACTAGACAAACTTCTTCGTGAGGCAATCAATACCCAAACTCTTACCATTTCTCAAAAGGGTGAAAACCAATTCTATCCACTTTCACTTAATGATTTTGTTAGTGCCCTTGCCAAAATCTATTTTCTCTCCGGCACGGCCGGCGAGTCCTTTTGGCTTTTAGGCGACGCTCTAACCGACCTCGAACTTGCCTATCTCCTCAAAAACAAATCCGGAAACACCACTAGCTTTGAAATTAACGCCACTGCTACCGGCGATGCTCAGTTAAACACTCTTAACGGCATGTCTACTAAAACCAAAGCCGAATTAAACTGGGAACCCGCCGATGACTTTAATGAAAAATTAAACATCCTCATTAACCTTGATCCTGAGAGTCCGGACATCAAAAATCAACCGGTCAAAAGGGGACTCCTCTCTAAAATAATTAGCAATTTTCGAGGACGGAATCACTCTCCAAAAACACCTCGACCATTTAGTCCTAAGCGTCTTCTAAAAAATATTCTTTTGACCATTATCGTCATCTATTTTGGTCTTGCCATAGTCTTTGTTCTTAGCACCGTGCTATCTCTCCAACAGTTGGAAATTTCAGTTAAAAGTGAGTTGAATGGCGACACTCATACTTCGGTATTGGCTCTAAACACCTCCCAAGACCTTGTCCAAGTAGGGGAGTCGAGTTTTTCTTTCCTTAAGCCAATCTCCGGTCTTGTTTCTCCTACCTACACCCAAAAAATTTACAACCTCTTTTCCTTTGTCGGTTATTCGCAATCTAGTCTCGAAAATCTCCAACAAACTTACACTTTGGCCACCAGTTTACTAAATTCTCTAAATAGTCAGACTAATCAAATAAGTTACGACGATCTCGGTTTGGCTCTTCACTCAAATCTTAGTCAAATCTATGAAAACATTAATCAGATTTCCTATCTCAGCAACGGCAACCAATTACCTAATTTCCTCGAGACTAAACTCCAAACCAATCCTGAGTTCCAAAATCTAAAAAATTTGGAAGACCAGGTTGTTCAATTTATTAAAGTCTCTGATCTCCTTCCTGGCATCATGTCGGGTAATGGCGCCAAAAACATTCTTGTTCTTCTCCAAAATAATCAAATTCTCCAACCGACCGGGGGATATATCGACTACTACCTTCTTCTGACTCTCGATCATGGCCGATTGGTCTCACAAAAATTCTATTCCACCTCTGATCTCGCCTCCCTCTACCAAAGTACGGCCAGTGCTATTTTCAAGAATCAAAAAGTAGTTGAAAAAACTCCACCCAGCCTTTCGGAAATCAACCTCAGCCCCGACTTTTCTCTTGCATCCCAAACAATTTCTTCATACCTCGAGAATAGCCTGAAAATAAAACCTGATTTTATCGTTGCCGTCAACAACCTTCTCTTTGAAGAACTGCTTACGGAAGAAAATTCACCTTCGCTAGATTCCTTCAAGACTTCTTCTTTCGAAGCGTCGGGCTCTTCTGCCGTCAAAGATCTCACCACTCTCTATCTCAATCGCTTGTTTAGCCATGATTTATCGCTACCAGTTATTGGCCGTACCCTTGCCAAGGAGGTTGGTGATAATCAAATCTATCTTTGGTCGTCGGACTTTAGTATCGAAAAAACTCTCGCCTCTCAATCGTATTCAGGTGTCGTTACCACCCATCCCTGCCACACCGGTCTTTCTACCGATGAAGACTGTCTAGCTGAGACAAGTTATCTTGCTGAATCACAAGCCTTTACAGGCTCCATCAACCCCTGGAACTCTCGTCTTCTCAAGCATACAGTAACTTTAAATACCAACTCGGTCAACCACGAATACCAAATCAATTATGTTCCAGATCCCCACGCTTCTATCTCCGCCACCGTCTCTACCATCTATGATCTCTATCTTTCTTCTCCTTCCACCCTTAATCAAGTTTATCTCGACAACCTCCCATATTCTGTCAAACAGGTTACTAAAGAAAATGTTAGTGGACTTGATCATTATCGGATTCCTCTACTCCTTAATCCCGGTCAAAACCACACCGTCAACCTGCGACTGACCACTCAAACCGTCAATACTTTTGACATCCCCAACTCGTACTCCTTAACCGAATATCGTCAACCAGGCACCACTGACCCCGGAATCACTCTTATTATTAACTATCCCGGATCCATGAGAGTCTCCATTCTCACCCAACCCGCTAACACCTCCGCCTCTGCACTAAACCTGGTTTTACCTCTCCACACCACGACCTTTGGCCTCAGCCTGGTCAAAAATCTGCAGTAAAGTTGAGAAGCGTGCACCAATAAGTTACAATACGTCTCATGCAAAAGTTTATATTGAAAGCCGATAAGCGCACCGTTCTTGGTAGTAAAGTAAAACAACTCCGACGTCAAGGAATTGTCCCCGCCAATCTTTTTGGTAAAACCATTCCTAGTCAAGCTATTCAAGTTAATGCCGTTGAGTTTAATCGTGCCTATAAAGAAGCCGGCGAAACCAGTCTTATTTGGGTCCAGGTCGAAGGTGAAGAGAAAGAACGCCCCACCCTTGTTACCGGTGTCAGTCGTAATCCTATGACCGGTGATAAAAATCATATCGATTTTCACCAAGTTAACCTTAAAGAGAAAGTTACTGCCAACGTCCCTGTCGAAATTATTGGTGAATCTGAATTGGTTGCCACCAACGCCGCCGTTCTTTCTCAATCACTTAATGAAATCGAGGTCGAAGCTTTGCCAACCGATATTCCTGAAAACATTACTTTTGATATTTCTTCACTCAAAGAAATTGGCGATCACCTCAAGGTTTCCGACGCCAAGGTTGGCGCCGAGGTTGAGATCAAGACTGATCCTGAACAGATCGTCATCGCTCTTCAAGAACCGATGAAGGAAGAAGTCATTCCTGTTGTTGAAGAAGTTTCTGAAGAAATCACCGGTGCCGAAGGTGAAACTCCTGCTGAAGGCGAAGCCAAAGAAGGCGAAAAACCCGCCGCAAGCGAAACCAAACCGGCAGAGGCGCCCAAAGCTGAATAAAAAGTCAGTTGACCAAAAAAAAGACCCGCCTCGGCGGGTCTTTTTGTATATCAGATTATTTTGGCCAAGTCGTCGAAATTAGCATGTCCTCATTAACAAACATATCCTGCCAAACCGCTTCGGTTACAAAGGGGACGAAGGGGTGAAGTAGTGCCAACATCACTTTATAGCCATTTTTCAAAATACCATCGCTTACCAGCTTTTGTTTGTTCTGTTCTATCCCTTCGTCACAAAACCAGTGCCAGAACTCGTTGTAGACCGTCTCTGAAGCCAGACCCACCTTCATTTGGTCAAGGAGCTTAGTTACTTCTTTGGTGACCTCAGATAGCTTCTTGGTAAACTCCTCATCCTTGTCTCCTTTGGCTACGATATCTTCTTGGGCCTTTTCCTCGATGTATCGACCTGCATTCCAAATCTTGTTCCCAAAATTTCTCATCCCCCGCACTTTATTTTCCCCGGTGTTGCTGTCTTGTCCGGCTGTCGTGCTCATCACCAAGGCCATACGCAGTGAATCTGTGCCATATTTGGCACAAAGATCCAATGGGTTAATGGCGTTTCCTTTACTTTTACTCATCTTTTGGTCTTTTTCATCTCTCACCAACCCATGAAGATAAACGTATTTAAAAGGAGATTTTCCGGTTAAATAAATCGATAGAAGCATCATTCTCATCACCCAAAAGGGGAGGATATCATAACCGGTCTCCATTACATCAGTTGGATAATAAGCTTCAAAGTCGCCCGGTTTGTTGGTTTTTAAAGTTACCACCGGCCACTGCCCGGAGGAGAACCAAGTGTCAAAAGTATCCGTCTCTTGAATATATCCATCACCAGGGGAGGTCTCTGATACTACATATTCGGTTTTACTCTCGTCTTTGTACCATACCGGCATGCGGATGCCCCAAACGATCTGTCGGCTGATATTCCAATCTCGTAAATTATTCAGCCAATGTCTCAGAATTTTATCTCTACCAGCTCCCAAGATTTTCGTTTCTTTCTTATCTAGTGCCTCCAGGGCTTTCTCCGCCAACGGTTTTACCTTAATAAAAAACTGTTTACTTGGTAATGGCTCGATTGTTCTGTGACAGCGGTAGCAAGTACCCACTCTGTGAACATAATTTTCGTCCACCTTTTCCATAAGACCCTTAGCTTTCAGATCTTCTACCACTTGTTTCCTTGCCTCCAAAACCGACAATCCGGCGTATTTCCCCGCCACTTCAGTCAATTTCCCGTTGAATCCAATCACTTGGATCATCGGTAAATGGTGTGTCTGTCCCATCTCAAAGTCGGCCGGATCATGGGCCGGAGTCACCTTCACTACACCAGTGCCAAATTCTGGGTCAACCAATTTATCGGCGACTACTTTCAATTTAAACTTGCCATTTAATCCTTCTACCTCAATTTCTTTGCCGATCCATTGTTGGTATCGTTTATCGTCAGGGTGCACGGCCACAGCCGAGTCCCCAAACTTCGTTTCTGGACGCACCGTTGCTAATACGAAGGGACCATATTTGATGTAATACAAAGGATCATTTTTTTCTTCATACTCCACTTCCAGTTCCGAGTAAGCCGTGCCACATTTGGTGCAGTAATTCACTAGTTTTTCGGCACGGTAAATTAGGCCATCTTCGTGCAGTTTTTTAAATGTTTTCAAGACTTCCTCGACGATATCTGGATCAAGCGTAAATTTATAGCGGCTCCAGTCTGCTGTCGCCCCCAGTTTTTTCATCTGGTTAATCGCCACCTGTCCATTCTCTTGTACATAATCCCAAATCATTTTGTATAAAGTCTCTCGATCAAAATCGAATCTGCTTTTACCTTCCTTGGCTAGTTTCTTTTCGAACACAAACTGTGTCTCGATCCCCGCATGGTCTGTCCCTGGCAGCCACAAGGCCGCCTCACCTTTCATCCGGTGATAGCGAATAAAAATATCTTCGATAGTTACAAACATCGCGTGTCCGATGTGCAACGGTTCATTGGCATTGGGTGGCGGCATGATGATGGTGTATGGCTTCTTGTCACTCTTCAACAGCTCTTCTCCGGTCGGGGGAGTAAACACCCCACTTTCTTCCCATTTCTGGTAGAGTTTGTCTTCGTACTGTGTATGATCGTAATTTTTTTCCATCTATATTCGTCATTGCGAGTGTGTAATCACACGTGGCAATCTATCTAATAATATCTTAAAAAGCCCTCGTTAATCTCCTAAAAGGGGA
>Ga0182027_10001442_pt1 | contig 39833 bp, 28 predicted proteins | sample 712E1DmetaG_FD_121300 | JGI IMG/M metagenome (GOLD analysis project Ga0182027, IMG submission 121300) | Permafrost microbial communities from Stordalen Mire, Sweden - 712E1D metaG (Illumina Assembly) | ecosystem: Environmental > Terrestrial > Soil > Wetlands > Permafrost | place: Sweden...
ATTCCTGGGCAAGCCTTATGAACCGAATGCGATAATAAAAAACGACATTGAATTTATCCTTATGCAACGGAAACCGGGCGGCTACAGACAGCCGACCGAGATCCAGAGAAAATTAAGCATGATCCCAAAGGACAAATTTGACGCATGGTTCAGCCAGATCTGGAATATTACCGGTGAATCGACACGAGAGCATCCGGCACCCTATCCTCTTGAACTTGCAGACCGTTTGGTGCGGATGTTTTCATTTGTCGGAGACGTTGTTCTTGATCCATTCTGTGGTTCAGGAACAAGTATGTTGGCTGCTATGCAATCTGGCCGACATAGTATTGGAATTGAGATTGACCCGGAATACTGCAACATGATTGAGCATCGCATGGATCATAATTCTCTTTTTAAGACATCCTCGTTCCTTCGCTTGAATCCCGCTAAAAAGAAAATCAACGGCGAACTGATTGATTTTTACAACAAGGTAGAACGCGAATATTCTTCTTTGGTCGCATAAAACGCTCTACCTGTGCCCGTCCTTGGCTCAAGTATAAACGGCGCAAAGTGCAAAAATCAAAATCCAGTGAACGCAGGCAAACCGCTCCCCTCTCAGGTCAGCAGGAGATCTACGATTGTGGAACCAATCTTTTGCCCGGCGTTAGTTGGACCGGCGGGTTTGCCGCTTGACATGACGGTTTCGCCACCCGTCATGGTTCGACTGGCTCACCACGGGTGTCAGCCAGTCATGTCAAAGACTCCGCCGCGGCTTCCGTCGGGTAGCGAGATTGTAGGCGGGCACGGCGGGCGGGTGCGTGGGAAGTTGCAAGCAATTCTTGCGTTCAATGAGATTGATAAGTTTGCGCCTAAGAAAATTCAGGTAAGACCTGGTTAAATCTATTTTGAATATAGAAGAATGCAGCGCCCCAAAACACGCCGCGTCGTACGGCAATTTAAGCAAAGAGATTAGCGATGAAGAAAAAAGCAATGGTAGATAGAAGCCTCCCCTCCGTACCCACTCCCTTCGTCCTTTATACTGCCGCTGATGGCAAGGTTAAGGTTGAGGTATTCGTTCAAGATGAAACGGTATGGCTGACTCAGAAGCATATGTCTGAACTGTTTTCAGTCGATGTTCGTACGATAAGCGAGCACCTCCGCAATATTTTTGACAGCAACGAGTTGGAAGAATCGGCAACCGTCCGGAAAATCCGGACAGTTCAAAAAGAAGGTACCCGCGATGTATCACGCGAACTTGCTTTCTATAACCTTGATGCCATTATTGCCATCGGGTACCGCGTAAATTCGTATCAGGCGACGCAATTCCGCATATGGGCGACAAAAACACTAAAAGAGTTCATTATCAAAGGCTTTGTTCTGGACGACGACCGGCTCAAAAATGGAAAGACCTTTTTTGGCAAGGATTATTTCGAGGAACTACTTGAACGTATCAGGGAAATTCGCGCGAGTGAGCGCCGGTTTTACCAGAAGATAACTGATATTTATGCGCTTGCGGCTGATTACGACAAAAATTCGCCTATTACCAAGGAGTTTTTCGCTACAGTTCAGAATAAATTGCATTGGGCAATTACCGGGAAAACCGCTGCAGAAATAATTTACGATTCAGCTGATGCAAAAAGGATTTATATGGGGCTTACCAGTTGGAAGCAGGCGCCTGACGGCAAGATAATGAAAACAGATGTTGTGGTTGCAAAGAATTACTTGAATAAAGCGCATATCGACGAACTAAACAGAATCGTCTCTGCATATCTTGACCTCGCTGAGAACCAAGCGAAACGCCAGAATAAACCTGTTTAAGAATGTATGGTAGCGTTCCAATTTACGTGTCCACAACACGCGCATGCCAGACGCAGAGCTGCCCCAAATTGCCGCATTTTACATTGGACAGATTTTAGGCGGGCACGGTAGTCGGGTGTGTGGAGCGTTTTTACTGATAATTTGCCCGGCATAGGAAGAAACCGCTTCGGGCGCAATACCGGTCGATAATCAGCAGAGGGTTAGAGTCTCAAGGAAATCAAAGCTGACCACAATTTTTAAATTGCATGAGAAAGGGACGTCTATGAATGTCTCCACGAGTTTAATAAGGATCTTTTTGCCGGCTAGTTTCCTGGGCTTGCTTTTCTTCGTCTCATGTGCTCAATCGCAAAGCAATCCGAATGTAACCACAGCGAGTACCGTCAGCCCGAATTCGTCCGTGTTGCAGAGAGTCGATAATCTCGAATATCGTTTGAATCTAGAATCAACTAATTCCGAAAAGCGGTACAAGGACTTTTCTGACGTAGTCACCCTTGTTGGGTCTCTGTTTGGGGGATTTATTGCTCTCTTCACTATCCTGACCTTTGTTATTAATTTCTTGCGTGACCAACAGCAGCGTAAAGACTATTTGACGGAACGCAAATTCTATGAGGAGCGTGCAATCAACACCGAAAAGCGCGATACCAAATCCGCAGAGCAGCAGATCAATCTTGGAAATAACGTATTGACTCACTCTAACGATATTCTCGCACAACAGATTGATAATATTAACAAACTGGGATCAGTAATTGCTTTGGTTCGAGATACATTCCAGCTTCAATTCAACCGCGAAAAGGCACAAAGCAATTTGGTGGAAATGCTTAATGCAACCAACAAAGTTGTCGAACAACTCCAGAATGATTTTCAACGAAAATTTGACGACGCGGCCCAGTTAATGTTAAACAATTTCAAGAACTACAAAGCCATGGACTGGCCATCTATTTCGGACGAAGCCTTAAACCTCGCAGCAAGGGCTAGAACCAAATTCGAAGGAGTCCCGGCACATATTCTTGAAAAAGAAAAAATCAACAGGCCCTATGAACTAGCCTGGATTTTTCAATTGATGGGCACCAGCGCTTTTTATGCCAACGATATCGCTTCTGCGCTTTCCCAACTCAAAGATGCCGACGACATCTTCAATTCCTGTCCATTCCGACCCGATTATGGCCTTAAACATGCATACACGAAATATTTTCTTGGATTAATTGAAAAGAACTGGCAACAAGAGACCGGGGTTACGCGCAGTAACCTAAAAGCGGCCTTTGACTACCTGCAAAAGGCTTGCGATCTGGTTAAGGAAGATAATAAACAATTCCTCATCCCAATCACATTTGCAGAGGTTCAATCATATCGTGACGATCAACGCGACGATGCGAACAGATTAATTGATGACATTCTCAATCGTTTTGACAGAATTGGTTATGAATCCTTAGACAATAACCAACGCTCGCTGTTCATGCGAACGAACTTGCTCAAAGGCAATATTTTGTTCAAAGCGAAGGATCCGACGTGCTGCAACTGGTATAGAAACGTATTTGAAAGGAACAAGACAAACGCCTATGCACACCTATCATATGCACATTCGCTCCCGCCAAATAAGGCCCAGGAAGCCGGAGAACATTGGAAGCTTGGGCTAAATTACTTGATAAGTTCCGGAGCTGTCCGAAAAAGAGAAACAACAACGAGAGTAATGGCGCTCACATGGGCAATTGTAGCAGCGACAAAGTGTAATGACAAAAACAGTTTGGAAGGATATGGAAATGAACTGGAATCAGCGTCAAAGAATTTACAAAGCATTGGCCAGCGCATACCCCTTTTCTTCTCTCCTATTTCAAAGGACTTGCTAACTATCGAAGACTTGAAAAATCAATTAGATCAATATCTTGGACAAAAAACCTGAAGCACAGGTTCCCCGCACATCCGTCCGAACGTCTTCGATATATCACCCGGTGTGCACGATCATCCGTGACTGTGCGCCGTGGCGAGATCATAGGCGGGCACGGCGGGCTGTGCGCACACGTTGCGGTTTTTTGTCAACCATCCTGATACCCGTGAAAAACCTTGTCCATAACCATTCCCGTGCAAAACATCACCCGTAAATCCCTCATCTACAAAAGCGGCCTTGGCTTCTATTGCGTGAACCATGCGCAGGGCTGCAGCCACGGGTGCAGGTATCCGTGCTATGCGTTTTCCATGGCTGGCCGTTACGGCCGGTCGGCAGGGTATGATGACTGGTGCAGGCCAAAGCTTGTTGCAAATGCCCCGGCGCTGCTGGACAAGGAGCTTCCGAAGCTGAAGAAGAAGCTTGGTGTTTCTGCGGATGCGGATGAATTCCGCATACATTTGTGCCTGACCACGGACCCGTTCATGGTCGGCTGGCCGGAAATTCGGGCCATGAGCCTGCGCATTGTCGAGAAAATCAATGCCGCCGGCCTTACCTGCGATATTTTGACAAAGGGCATTCTTCCCCGCGAACTGGCAGGCCCCGCATTCAATAAGAAGAATCGTTACGGGATAAGCATCGTGTCACTCGACGAGGATTTCCGGAAGCGCTGGGAGCCGGGAGCTGCCCCGTACGCGGACCGCATAGGCGCTTTGCGGTACCTGCACGACAGGGGCTTTCCCACGTATGCGCATATCGAGCCGTATCCGACACCAAATATTTTCAAGCAGGATATAGCAGCGCTGGTGAATGCCGTAGCCTTTGTTGACTCCCTGTACTTCGGCGGCTGGAACTACAGTACCGCGGCAGAGAAATACCCGGACCGTACGGCGTTTTACGAGGAGCAATCCAGGATAGTAAAAGCGTTATGCCGCAAACATAACATTGAGTGCGAAATGTAGGTATCAGGAAGGATTACAGTCCTATGCCCCCCAAAAGAACGTGGCGGCTTGTGCCGTGGGTGTATTGAGGGATTTGTCTCGTCTTGACAGGATCACGGGCAGGTCGTACAATCAGGACTGCGGCGGACCCTGCTTCGGAATCTCTGCCGGCATCCCCACGGAGGATTTTCATGCGCCCGATTACCCTGTCCTTTCTTTTCTGTCTGCTTCCCGCGGCAATTGCCGCAAACACAATCCATGTTCCTCACGATTACGCATTGCTGCAATCTGCGGTTGACGCATCTGCAGCCCGCGATACGATCGTCTGCGATAGTGTCAAGGACCCGGATTCGATAAGGATCATGGGCAAAACCAACCTGGTGGTTCAGGGCGTGTTACCGGTCGGCAGCACAAGAATCACCACAGTCATGTTCATCAAAAACAGCTCCTGTGCCTTGGAGAACCTCTCTTTTGCCGGCGCAAAGGGATATGACGGCAGCAACAATAACAGCTGTAAAAGCGCTCCCGGGCTCGACGGAAGACCCGGAGCAGACGCGATTGTCCTGGACAGTTCAACCGTTGCCGTTACGGGGTGCACTGCAAGGGGCGGCGACGGCGGATCCTACGGGATAAGCTACCAGAGCGGCATGCTGTGCCTCTGCGGGTCAAAAGGAATACCGGGAACCGCGCTTAAAGCGCATCATTCGACGGTCTACCTGGAAAACGATTCCCTGTTGTCAGGAACATGCGCCGGCACCTCGATCGCCGGCTGCTTCACCAATACCTGCACGGTGCAGGGTTTCGGCTGCACGGGCCTGGAAGGGACGGAGATTGACACGAGCCGGTCGATCATAAGTTCCATCAGCCTGGACTCGTCATCGACCGCCGGGCCGGCCGCAACCCCGGTCAATGGCCGGTATACCCCCCACTTTGCACCGTTGCGGCATCGCGTGCTGGTGTCCGCATCCGGCTTTCTTGCAATTCCGGATGATATCAGGGCGCCGTATTCCGTTTCTGTTTTCAATGCAAGGGGAAGTCTGGTGTGGTACCGGAACCGTGTTGCTTCACGGCAATGCAATTTTGCAAACCAGCTCGGCCGGGGGATCTACATGGTTTGTGTGCAATCGGCTCATGTGAAAATCTCGGGCAGGTGGGTGAATTCCCGATAGAAGTCTTTGAATTACCGATTGAACGCACGGGCAAAACTATCAAAAGGAAACGGCGGAAAATGAAAGAAGCAAATCCTGTAAATATCAAAGAGATGAACTTCGTTCAATTGTTTGAACAGATTTCTCCGGAAGAGATAAGCGACAAAGTACGCTTTGCAATTGTGGCAATAAGCTTCTGCCCAACGTTAGGTGGACCGAAGGGTGCGCGAGAGCGCAGGGCTGCCTGACCGCGGCCAGAGGCCGTGGCGGCAGGCAGCACCGAGGCCTTGGCCGAGCCCGCAGGGAGACCGGCCCCGCGGAGCGGGGCAACGCCCAATTTCTTATCTTGTTATTGCAGCGGGGCACCCGGATCTATTTTTTGATCTCCCTGCACCCGCTCAGCAAACCAAAGCTGCATTTAATTCTATTTTCTCTGTGTCCTCTGTGTCTCTGTGGTGAATTTCCGGTATTAGAGGAGCCCGCATGAATTCAAAAAAATATCCCCTCCCCTCTTTTCTTTCGGGAACATGCACCGTGGAAACCTACGAAAAATGGTTGGAAAAACGCGGTGATGAAATTCGCAAGCGAGACCTCGCTCGGGGCAAGCCGTTCGCCTTGACGTGTCAGGTGGCCTTTTACAAACAGAAAATCCATGAAGCCGTGGCCAACAGCGGCGGCATCGACCCCTATACCGGCGAAACCCTGCGTTGGGACCTTATCGGCACATGGTACGAGGAACGCGCAAAGACCTTCGACAGGGCTTTCTTTCTTTTGCCCACGGTCGACCATACCGACCCGGAGGCCGCGGTGCTGGATTTCGAAATATGCTCGTGGCTGGTCAACACTTGCAAGAACCTCCTGAATCCAAACGAGTTCGTTGCGTTCTGCGGGAAGGTGGTGGAGTACCGGAAATAGCAGCGCCACAAACCTGCCCGATTCTTCTCGGTAAACACAATCCAAACCAATCGCGTTCTCGGAGCATCCTTGATCGTTCACAGATTGCAAAGACTAGAATCTACCAAGCATTGGACGCGAGGTTGCCTTCAGCCTGTGCTTTGATGCCCCTCTCATTGTCTTCGCTTCGCTCGCGGTGCAACGCAGGCAATCAAGCCACCACATTCTTTGATCAAATGTCATGCGCAATAGGTTGGAACGCGCAGCGCGGGCCGCCACTTCTCTGGACGCGAGGGAAGAACTCTGCATTTTACCAGGCGACTAATTCAGTATTTTATTCCCCGATTCAATTATTTTATAACACTATGTGAACTGCATCTCATGATTACCAACACGGCAAGGAGCCATATCTATGTCTTTCAAAGAAATCAATTTTGGCTATATCTCTGCTGAAGCCGAACGCGCAGAATCGCCCAACTTGATTATAGATGGATATTTTGATCCTGCCAACTGGATTGAAGATATCCTTAACAAAAGCATGTTTCTCATTTTGGGTTACAAAGGGACAGGAAAATCCGCCTTGATCAATCGAATCGATTTTGACAACAAATACGACAAGTTTTATACTTTTATTAGCCTGGATAATTTTCCATTTACAGATTTCTTTTCGCAGGTATACAAAAACGACGACCTAAGCAAGGACGCCATTCTTCCCGATAGCTGGGCCTGGCTCATTTTGCTTCAGATAGTATGGTCACTGCAAAAAGATCCCAACAAAGTCAACAATAGCAGATTTGACAAATTGGTTCACGGGCTTAAAGAAAACGGCTTTTCATCGCCAAATAAATTCAGTGATCTCCTGATCCAAACGAAAGAAAACAAGTTTATTGTGCATGGACCCAGTATTGAATTAAATCCCGCTCTCGGCGTCGAATCTGATTTGACTCTATTCAAATTTGAATCCAATTTAGCAAGGGACAAAACCGAAATCTCTCTGGACAGGCTCATTCTATTTACCAAACAAGTGATTGCCGAGCAAACGTCCATCAATCAACATATCCTTTTTATTGATGGACTTGATCGAGCCATTTATGGCGGCGAAGATACGTATTCGTCTATCGCCACCTTAATCACTGAAAGTCTAAAACTAAACCAGTTCTTTCGTGAATCCAATGTTCCCATCAAAATTGTGATCGCTTGCCGCACTGATCTTTTTGGTAAGCTGTCCATCATTAATCGCAACTCAATTCTAAATACGTACTCAATACCGCTTATATGGCACAACGACTTTAGGGATTATTCGAATTGCAATCTAAACAAACTTGTAAATTTCAGAGCCAAATTATCTTTGTCCAAGGAGGTTGATGTTTTTCGTGATTATTTTCCGGACGAATTTACATTGGACAATAATTCAACCGGCAAGACTTTTACACACAAGACAATCGTCTACATTTATTGGCATACGCGCAACACTCCTCGCGACTTGCTTATGGCGTTAAAGGAAATACAAAAGGCTCACTCAATCTTCAATTCCATGGTCACATTGGATGAGATAATCAAGGGACTTTCAAATTACTCAAGAAGCTATTTTTTGCCCGAAATAAAGGACGAACTTGGTGGTTATCTCACGACAAAGGAAGTTGACCAAGCGTTACACATGCTACAATCGTTGTATGTGTGGTATGGTGACTATAAAGTCCTTATCAGAAGAGCAAAAGAGGCTGGTCTGGAAGAAGATCGTGCCCGTGATATTCTTTCCATTTTGTTTGAATGCAGCGCTATCGGCAATCAATTTAAGGCAGGTGATGGCGATAAAAGGCTTACCTACAAGTACTATATGCCAGAGGCAAGCTTGGACATATCGCAGCAAATTGTCGTGCACCGAGGTTTATGGAAAGCTTTTAATTACGTATAGTGTTTTGAGTGAGGGATCGGAACGCCCAGTTCTATCTTCTTTGATTGCAACGGGGCGCGCGGATACATATGTCGATTGCAACAACCAGCAAATCCGATCTTCTTCTCTCCCGGCTTGAGATCATCACCCTTGTCGGTTTCTCCTTTTTCATCATTCCGCTTTCTTTTTACCCCGGCATTATCGACCCGGGCCTTTCATTGCGTTTCATTCTTCTGTCGATTCTTGTCGCGGTGCTTGCCGGTTTCCAACTCGTCCGGTCAATCGGACTTTCCGGAGAATCCGCAATCGATCCGCCGCCGTTCCTGGCGGTTTGTTGCGCGGGATACTTTGCGATCTGCCTTTTTTCCATCATTCCGTCAACCAACAAAGCCGAAGCGGTTTTCGAATCGGCAAAGGTCTTTTTGTTCTGCGCCTTGGCCTTGTTTTCCTCGATGATACTGCGGCGTTCGCCCGCCGCTTTCAATGTACTCGGCAAAGCCGCTATCGCAAGCTCGTTCTTCATTTCCCTTCTTGGCATCCTTGAGTACTGGGGCATTTTCCGCCTCATCGATAACGGCTGGGTAAGCCCGGGCGCTACCATGTTCAACAGGAATCTGCTGTCGTCCTACTTGTTCTTGTGCCTTGGTTTCCTGCTTTTTGCGGTTGTGAACTGCAAAGGACTATGGCGTTTCGCGGGTTTGGTTGCCGGAGCATCGGTCATTTACACGCTGCTGGCGACCCAGACGCGGGCGGTATGGTTCGGCTGCGGCGGCGGCGCTCTTGTTGCGCTGATCGCTGTGTTTTCGGCGCGCCCCCGGTCCATACCGGCATTCTTGCGTCGCGAGAAACCGCTGTTCCTCACGCTTGCAATTCTGCCGCTCGTCATTGCCGCCGCAGTCACGTTTTTCAAACCGCCGGGCAGCCGGGCGCCGTCCCTTCTGGAAAGGGCGGCAACGGTGACGAACCAGAGCGTCTATTCGAACCGGGAAAGGCTGATCGTATGGCGCAAAACGGTTGCCATGATCAAAGGCCATTCGTTTCTCGGGGTCGGCGCCGGTAATTGGAAGATCGAATTTCCCAAATATGGTCTTGGTGATCTTGTACACCCCGAGTACACCGACATGTCCATTACCGAGGTCCGGCCGGGCAACGACTTTCTATGGGTCGCGGCGGAAAGCGGAGTTTTCGGATTTCTCTTCTACAGCGGGTTGTTCGTCCTCTGCGGCGTTTATGCCCTGGCCGCGCTTTTGCGCGCGTCAAACCGAACTTCCTCGATTCTCTCCACCTCCTTGCTTTTTACGATTGCGGGATTCGCAATCATATCGTTCTTCGACTTCCCCAAAGAGCGCGTGGAGCACCTCGCCGTCTTTGCAACCATTCTTGCCGCAGCTTCATCACTCACCGTCCGGCAGCCGGACCCCGCCGGCAAGGCAGGCACCGGTCATCGGGCATTTTTTTTCGCAGCCCTTGCATGCGCCTGCGGATGCCTGTGGATCGGCGCCCTGCGCCTCAAAGGCGACATCAATGATGCCGCGATGCGATCCTTCTGGCAAAACAAGGACTGGGAGAACACAATTAACGCGGCGGACCGCGCTTCGTCGGCTGTCTATTCGGTCGAGCCGACATCGACGCCGCTCGCTTGGTACCGGGGTGTCGCGAATTTCAACCTGGGCAACACCGACAGTGCCTTTCGCGACTTTGCACAAGCCCGTTCTTTTCATCCATGGCATCTCAACACGCTCAACGACCTGGCAGCTTGTTACACCTTGCGAAAGGACCGGGCGAGCGCGGTTGAATGCCTGTCGGCGGCGCTAGCCGTGTCACCGTCCTTCGAACATGCCCTCGTCAATCTTGCCGCGGTCTATTACAATGCTGGACAAATGGACAGCGCTTGTAGTATAATTACGCGGTGTAAGAGCCCTCATTCCGACCCTCGGTTCGACTCATTTTACAAGGCGATTTCGCAAAAAGCAGGCAAAGGGGGATGTCCATGAAACGGTTTCTTCTCGCTGTTGCAGCGGCCGCATTCTTCTCACATGTCAGTTTCGGCCAGAGCCTCTCTTCCATCAATCCGTCAAGCGCCGAACCTGGCCAGGAGCTTCCCATTACCATCACCTGCTCAGGCGATAACTTCGTCACTTGCACCCAGATGACGAGCTGGACGGTATGTAACAGCAACGTCGCCGGTGTCTACATGAGAAACGGCGACTCCCTTCTCACCGCTTCCTCGGTCTCAAACGTGCAAAGCACGTCGCTTACCGCCACCTTCGGATTCCCCTTGTCGTGCGCAACAGGCGCATGGGACGTCGGCGTGGGCCGCTCCGGCGGCACCCTGTGGCAATCGCAGGGCTTTGCGGTAAATCCGCTTTCCGCACCGGTTCTGGATTCGATTTCGCCGAAAATGTCTCTGCAGAACAGAAGCCTTGCAATGACCATTTTCGGGACGCATACCCATTTCCGCCTGTTTCAGCAAAGCGCGTCGGTCGACAACGTCTCTGCCGCCTGGCTCAAGCGGGGTGTCGCCGCCGTCAAGGCCGACAGCGTCAGGCCGATCAATTCCTGCACGGTGCAGGCCTATTTTACTTTGTCGAGCTCCGTTGATTCCGGGCGGTACGACGTCCAGGTGGATCAGGGCGGCGGGCTCGCTTCGGCAACGCTACCGAAGGCTTTCACCGTCACATGGCCTTTTTCTCCTTCCCACCCTCTGCCGAAAGGATGCATCGCCTACTATCCCTTGGACGGCGATGCCGGCGACTACAGCAACAACGGCAACGACGGAACGATCTACGGAGCCACTGCCGCGGACGGAGTCTACGGCGGCGCTCTCTATTTCGACGGGAGCAGCAGCTATATCTCGGTGCCCGACAATGGCGGATTTACAATTACAAACGGCCTTTCCATTTGCGCATGGATAAAACCCGAACAGGCCGACATGTGGTACCGGGTGGTGGGTAAGACAAACTCTTCAAGCTCCAACAACGATTGGGTGTTGGGCCAGGCAATGGCAGGCGGCATCTACTTTTCAATGTGGAAAGGCGCCTCCCAGTATAACACCAACGGCGGCAATCCGTTGGTCCTCAACGCATGGAACCACATTGCCGGCACATGGGATGGCACCTGCATGAGGATCTACTACAACGGCTCGGTACAGCCCGAATCGGTCCTGGTCGCGCCGCCCATCAACAGTTCCGGCAACCCGCTCCTTATCGGCAAAATGGCGGACAACACCTATTACTTCAAGGGTGGTATCGACGAGATCATGATATTCAACCGGGCGCTTACCGGAGCGGAAATCGACTCCATTTACAGGGGCGCCTATAGTGCAAATTCCAAGGCCGATTCCACAATACCCGTTCTCATTCCCTGTGAGCCGAAGGTAACGCTCAACCTTCGTCCCTCATTTGCGTGGCACAAGGTGACCGGTGCGGCAGTCTACACGCTGGCAGTCGCTACCGACCTCGCATTTGCCAACATAGTGCTCCAAACGCCGCTTTCCGATACGTCATATGCGTCCCTGGCGAACATGCCGTTGGGCACGATTTTCTGGCGCGTCAAGTCCGATCTCAATACGCGGTGGTCGCCATACGACAAATTCGTCATTCAATCGGACACGGTGCCGTACCTGGTCCGTTTCAACGGTGACACCGTGGAGTCGAAGCGGCCCAGGTTTATCTGGAACAAGGTTGCAAAGGCAACCGCCTACAGGGTCGAAATCGCCTCATCCCAGACATTTACGCCCAACCTCGTGTCCACTTTGTGCCAGGACACTTTCTTCCTTCCTCTCGTAGATATGACGCAAGGAACCTATTTCTGGCATGTAAGCTGCGACCGGAATTACGAGATCTATTGCGCTCCGGACAGCCTTGCGGTCGGTTCATCAGTGCACATCATCGGTACGGGCCGGGCCGTGCGGCAGGACGGCTTTCTGGGACGGTTTGCATCTTTGATCGGCCGAGCATCCGGATTGGAGCTGTGGATATATGAACCCAATGGGAAAAGGGCGGCCGTCATACCCTCTGTCAACCTGCGGCCCGGCATTGCGGAAACGCTCAAGGCTTCCGGCGTCAGGCTCCCCTCCGGCGTATACCTGGCCGTGTTAAAAATGAGCGGCGTAACCGTGGCGATGAAGAAATTTGCGAAAGGCCAATAGGGATAATATACCAAACGTCACATTTCGAACACCGCTCCATGGTCAAAAACCTCAGATCTTGAGGATTCAGCATCATTGCCAAAGAACACCAGAGGGATGGTGCAAAGCTGCAAAAATCCTCGTCTTCTTCATATTTTACGTCACCACACTCACACATTGTACCTTTATACCAACGACTTGCATAGTTTTGAACTGATTGCCTTCTGCGAATACGGTTTCCGGGAATCGACGATTCAGGGCAAAGCCTAGTTTACCGTCATCGCCGGGCAAGATGGATTCTAGACCCGTTACCGTGCGTTTGGGGGAATAGGATTTCCGCAGAGTCGAATCAAAGCGAAGAGCGGTGCGCGCAAGGAAAAGAAACGCTCACCGAGTGGCTTGAATCGCGCAGAAGGCAGCAACCATCTTGATTTTCACTCTCGCTTCTCGATTCTCACTCCTTTCTCTGAATTATGGTAGCTTATTTGCCTCCCGCCTCATCCCAAGTCGCTTAATTGCAACCCTTCGCAAACCAGTTCACCCGTTGGCATTATCTCCAACACATTGATTTATAGCGTACTCAATCATCTCCCCCTTTTTGGCACGCAGATTGTTTTACTTTACATCGAACATACAACCCGGGAAATAGCTTGAGTATGTTCACACCTGATACACTGTTTTTTAAACAATCAAATTTTAAGGAGTGACGGTATGAGTTCCGCAATTTTTACCAACGGTATTAATGCATATCAGGTTTCCAGAATCCTCTATGCCGGATCGGTCACCCAGATTCCGGAGGAACGTCGACAGAATGGAAACACGCATTCCTTCAAGATCACCACGGGGTTGGGAACGGTTTTTTGTCATTACAAAGACGAAGAAACCGCTAGAAAATCCCGCGGCGCATTGGCGGGGATGCTCGACGCCGCAAGGCCCAACGCATTCAAACACGGGTTTGAATACCTGGATCCGTCGCGCGTCGTGTCGTTCAGCAGTGTTCTCCAGTTCAAAAAGCCGCTCGGCGCATATACGCACGGCTTTGTCGTTCGGATGGAGACGGTGGACGAGAAGAGCCAGGAGGTGTGGTTCAGGTACAAAACGGAAGACCATGCCCAAAAAGGCCGAAAGGCCCTGTGGGCAACGTTGCATCATGTAAACGGTTCATCCGCTCCTGCGGACAAGGAACCTGCACTTGCAGCGCAGCAGCCCGTTTCTTCGAACGGTTTGCCCTTCTAGGTTGTATCTGAAAAGCAGGGGTCCCTGGAGTGAAATGAATGCCGCCTTTCCATGGAGGGCGGCATTTTCTATTACAAATCACATTTGACATATTGCGAAAATCAAGGCCAAATGGGCGTTTCCCCGCTGCTAAGCTTGTTTTCAAAGCCACGGCCTATGGCAGTGGTTGTTTACGTTCTTAACGGCAAATCGGAACCCGGATAGAAGTTTGTTCATTGCCATGATGGAGTATTGCAACATACACGCCCGTTGAGAGCGGCGCTGTTGCCCCCGCGATTGCCAGCGAAATCGACGTGCCGCTCTCCTGCTTGACGGAGCGGACAATCCGCCCGGATGCATTATACAATGCAACAGCGGTGATGTCCGGGGCCAGGAATGTTATCCGCCCGGCAGTCGACACAACCGAGGGCATTCGCCCGGAAAGGGATTTGACCGGGCGAATCACGCCGGAATTCACCTGGGCAAACGTATTGACGTCCATGTTGCTCACCACCCAATTACCGTACGCAGGTTCAAAAAATGATTCAACGCTTACCGTGTTGTTACCATTTGCGTCATAGGTTAACGCATAGGAGTACTGCATGCTCGTATCCCAGGACGAAGTGGGCGTTGCGTAGGTGCACGTGTATGTCAAAGTATCATTCCCATGCGAATCGGGCCATTCCACCTCCTTGTCCATGCACACAAAACTCTTGGAGGTTGTGTCCCAATCGAATACCCATTCGCCGGTCCCGAAGCCGTTGGCGTTATAGGTAAAGACGTCTTTGCCTGCACTATCAAATGCGCCGGACACGGGATTTTTCTCCAGGATGATAACCTGTGTCAGGGCATTCTCCGACCACACCGGCGACTTGAATGAATATATGTACTTCGTATCAAAAAGGCTGTCCTGGCCGCTTCCCAGAACCGGCATCAGTTCCTTTTCCTCGGTTGTAAACGTGGTCGCGTTGCTTTCGCTGTCGATTCTCACCATGGAGCCGTTACTTTCCCACGTTGAACTCACCGAATCAAGAGTAAAGGAATAAGCTTCCGAGAGGCATTGAATATTCACGAAATTGCCCACAGCAAGGGTGCCCGGCGGACAAAAAAAGACAATGGAATCCCTGCCGTTCAATGCCCAGGATTTGTTTGCGTCATCCCAGTTGGAATATGTTTCAACATCGGTTCTTCCTCCATTCGACCAAGCATATGTGGCGCGCCCGCCGGTATTCTGGGCCGTGCCGCCATAATTGTCATACGCAAACGATACCTGCAAGACAATCTGGCCGCCGGAATACACCAAAGAGTCGAGACTCTCCAAACTGTCCGTTTCCCAGCCCGAGCCTGCCATGCTTGTTTTCGCCAGTATTTCGTTGCCATCCCCATCGTAAACCACCGTATCTCGTGAATACAGCTTCCATTGCGCGGGACTGCCCCAGGTTGCGAGATTGCTGTAATGCGAGGTGCCTACCTGTTTCCATACCGTTCCTGCGGAACCGGCGCAACGTTTCTGCAGCCCGTGCTTTTGCGCTGCGCCTTTCACAGAGTGAGAAAGTGCCAATGGATGGCGAAGGTACTCCGTCCAGGACTTTGCCGGAGCGCCGAAGCAGGTTGCGACGGCCACCAGGCCCAACAGCATGCCGTTCATATTATGCATTTTTGTCGATTCTCCTTCTGCAAATGTGCAAGGCAAGTTTATTCATGAAGCGGGCGCCTCCGCCCGCCATCAGTGGCGCAGCCGCGCGGGAATTATGAGCAGGAATTTAAACATTTTCTTGACTCAAGCGCCCAAACGTGTGCAAACCCGTTGTCCGCTCTGTCATTCTGCTGTAAGTCAAATTGCTCAGCCGGGATGTCAACAAATCAATATACAATCGCGTGTTGCCGCTGTCAACCTTGCAACCTTGGTTTCAGGTTTAGCTTGTTTCCAGAAACTAAAGACCCGAGCGCCTCCTTTTCCCCGTGTCTCCGAGGCGAGCCTTCACCTTCATTACCCGATCTGCTTGCAGCATTAAATTGGACGAAAAGCCGACAAGACCATATACTCTCATTAGGTGGCGCGATCGCCGCCGTTGGAACCAGTGTCCGAGCAAAAAACCCCTTCTCAAGAAAAAGGATATTTATGAAAGCATCTTTTGCTGTTTTGCGGAAACTTTCGTCGCGCTCACCCGGATGGGAAATAAAGTTCTTCGGAATTTTTTCCGGCGTTGCATTGCTTCTCCTGTTTGTCCCGGGCGCTTGGGCCGACTGCACCGTGGTGCCTTATGCCAATGACGCCAATACCGTGCTTTTGGACCATTTCGACAGTTCCACGAGCGCAAGCTTTAACGGCAGTCTTTCTGCGGCGGATTGCAACTTGACGTCCCCCACGCAACCATCCCATGCCTATGGCTCGGGGCAGAGCGGCCTTGGGAATGCCATTACCTTGACTCCCCCTGCGGCGGCCGGTTCGATGTCCTATCTGCGGTATCCCACGCAGGATATTTTATGCCTGGCCAACGGGACTATTGAGTTCTGGGTTTATCCTACTGCCTATGGTTTCGAACTTGCGGACCAAGGGCAATATTACAACGCATGCTCGGGTTGGACGTTTCGCCTCGGGATTAATGCAAACGGATATCTGACCTCCGCAGACTGGGACTTTTCCGGCTGTTGGAGCATGACGTCCGGTGAGGTCGTGCCCTTGAACGCCTGGAGCCACATAGCGGTAAGTTGGGGCAGCACCGGCGCCAAGTTGTATCTCAACGGCGTACAGGTGGGCAGTCATGCCTCCACCGATTATCCGGCCGGGGGTTTCGGGGGATACCTGATGATGCCCTTCGGCTCCCCCACAAGTGTAAAATGCAGCATCGACGAACTGAGAATCTCAAATGTGCAGCGAACCAGTTTCAACTTGTGCGGGCCGCCGTCCGCACCATCACTTGCGTTACCGGTTGACTCGGCTGGAAACATCCCGGTATCAACCACCTTGAGCTGGAACGCCGCTGCCGGCGCCGATTCATACACGCTCCAAGTATCGGATTCATCTTCATTCTCCTCATTCGCAATTAACCGGCCCGGCATAACCGCAATTTCCAGCGACGTATCCGGCTTGGCGAACGATACGAAATACTATTGGCGGGTCAACGCAAAAAACAGCGGCGGCACGAGCGCATGGTCAAACGTCTGGTCTTTCACCACTTCCGCGCCGGCCAACTGCATATCTGCGGAGTATACCAGTGACTCAAATACCGTGCTCCTGGACCATTTCGACAGTTCCACGAGCGCGAGCTTCAATGCCTATGTTGCCGCCCCCGGCTGCGGGAGTTTTGCCGCAGCGACGCCGGCCTATGCCTATATAACCGGTCAGAGCGGCTTTGGAAAGGCAATTGCGATGAGTCCGCCTGCGGGCCAGCCGTCCGGTTCTGCCTCCTTTCTAAAGTATTCAACGGAAGACATCTTGTGTCAAGCCAACGGTACCATTGAATTCTGGGTCTACCCCACCGCCCGCGGTCACAACTCTCTGGATCTGGCGGGCCAGGGACAATATTACAACGCGTGCCAGGGTTGGACGTTCCGCATGGGGATCGACACAAGCGGCCATCTGACGTCAGACGACTGGGACTTTACCGGCAGTTGGAGCATGACGTCAAGTAAGGTCGTCCCTTTGAACGCGTGGAGCCGCGTGGCAGCCACCTGGGGAAGCGCCGGCGCCAAGTTGTATCTCAACGGGGAGCAGGTGGGCAGTCATTCGTCAACCGATCATCCGGCCGGCGGTTTCGGGGGGTATCTGATGATGTGCTGCGGGACAAACGCGGGTTCCGGTCACGTCATCGACGAACTGAGGATCTCAAACGTACAAAGGACTGTTTTTGGCGCGTGTGCGCCGCCGGTCGGAGTATTTCCGGTGCATAATGTACCGGGAACTTCCGGCTTCACCGCTGTTTGGCCCAATCCGATGAGGAATACGCTCTCGATCAATTTCAATCTTTGCCGGCCGGCAAAGGTTGCGGTTGAAATCTACTCATGCAACGGCACCCTGGTAAAGCAGTTGACCAACGAGACAAGGGAATCGGGCGTTCATACGCTGGTGTGGAATGGTTGCGACAAAACCGGCAGGCAGGCGGGTGCGGGGGTATATTTCATGCGGCTCACGCTCGGGGACCAGACCTATGGGAAGCAGATTGCGATAATAAAGTAACTGATTGTCAATAGCAGCGCACGCGATTTGAAATTGTCCGGGAGCGACGGCCGCCGGATCGACCGCTCATGCTGTCCGAGCCCGGCATCTTCGATGAAGACGTTGCGGTGGAGCGGCTTTTGCGCAGGAGTCAAGGGGCCGGCCCTTGCGCTATTTTCCTGCCGTCGGCGTGTCTATTTCGTCAAGAAATTTGAAATAGCTTGCATACGTTTTTGCAAACCTGCTCACCAGAAACTTGAACCCTGCCTTGAGCAGCAGGGTCTCAAAGCTGAACCGGAACACCCTCCGGAAATCCCATACCAGAGCGTCGAGAAGGACATTAAAGACCAGCTTCAGCGCTTCCAGCGAAAGGTGCTGCAGGGAATAGAATTTCCGGTATGCCGACACCATTTCCTGCTGGAGCCTGGACGCGGTCATGGTCTTTGGCTGGAACACGGTAAACATGCCGTTGTAGTATTCCCATTGCCGATGGAACAGGCGTTTTTCCGCGACAAGCTTGTCGTACACGGGCGTACCCGGAAACGGCGTGAGGATCATGAACTGCGCGGTGTCGATATGCTGGTTGATGGCGAAAACAGCGGTCTGGCGCAGGCTCTCCACCGTATCGTTGTCGTCGCCGAAGATGAACATGCCGTGGACGTTGATTCCCGCCTGCTGGATGACGCGGATTGAGACCTCAATGTCCCTGCGCGTCTGCGACTTGTGCATTGCCTTAAGCGTTTCATCGCTGATTGACTCGAAACCGATGTACACGACCCGGCAGCCGGCCCTGGCCATTTTGCCGAGCAGGGCCGGGTTGTTCGCGATATCCTGGCGCACCTGCGCGGACCACGAAATGTTCAGGCCTTCACTCATAATGAGATCGCACAGACCGTCGATGCGCTGCTGGTTGGCCGTAAAATTGTCGTCGTAGAAAAAGATGCTGCGGGTCTTGAAGAATGCCAGCGCATGCTTGACTTCCGCAATGATTCGCTGCGGCGACTGCATGCGGAACTTCTTCCCGAAGATCTTGGTGACGGTGCAGAAATTGCAGTCGAACGGGCACCCGCGGGAGGTCATCACCGGAATGATGTCCATGGAATCGAGCCCCTGGATCAGGCTGTAGTTGATAAACGGCAACTGTTCCACGTCGTCTATCGCCTGGCCCTGCACGATCTTTCCCGGGTATCTCCCTTCGACGATGTCCACGATATTTTTTTCGGCCTCGCCCTGAACGATGCAGTCCGCAACGTCCGCGAAATCGTCCGGCAGCAGCGACGCATGGATGCCGCCGATGATGACGCGCCTGCCGGGATACACGCGCCGAATCTGGTTTGCAAGCGTCTTTGCGCGAACGCACGATGTGGTGAGCGAGGAGATGCAGTAGACGTCCGCGCTGATGGCAAACGGATCGATGCGTTCCCGCAACACGCTCTCGTTGTAGATACGGACGCTGTACCCCGCGTCCCGCAGAATGGTCCCCAGGTACAGCGTGCCCGTGAGAGGCAGCTTCATAAAATTATCAAAAACATTAGCGGCCGCGCCGGCCGGCTCTATAAAGACAACTGATTTCTTCGTGGAACCATCCGCAGTCATCTGTCCCTCTCGGCAATCCAGACGCTCAAGCCGGCAAGCAGAAAAACGGTCCACCAGAGGTCTTGGCTTATTGAGAACACAAGGAAAAAGACAACCGACGTTGAAATCAGAAGCAGTCCGATCAGGAGCCAGGTGCGTTTTTTCCGGCAGAATAAATAGGCGCCCGTAACGGCAATGCCGAGGAAAGCCACAAACAGCGGCCAGAGCATTTTGAGAGAACCCCAGTGGGTGAAGTCGCACCACAAAGCCAGCCCGCTAAAGCAGACTAGGTAGATGCCGACCGTGAGGTACAAAGCCTCTTTTCGATCGCGGGTCTTAAAGATACCGATGAATCCGATGCCGAGCATCGTAATGACAAGCGGCCAGAGCTTGTAGACAAAAGAAAGGTGCAGGACGGAGTCAATGCCGAGCAACGCGCCGATAATAAACAGCAGAATCGCAAGTCGTCCGTAGCTTGTTTGCTTTTCGGTTTTAGGCATGATGTTCTCTCCCCTGCCGGCGTTAGTTCGGGAAAAACTTCGGAGAACACTGACCGTTGCCATAATTTCAAATTCCAAAATACTACTTGGCCGTCATAAAGGAGAGTACGGCACCCTGGCTGCAATATTAAGATAAAAATTCGGGCGTTACACCTGGCTAAAAACAAAGTAAACTCTGGGCGTTGCCCCGCTGGCCTCCTCTGCCAGGGCGCGGTGAGACCACTCCGATACCGTGCCTGTCAAGACAACCTCTGTGTCACCCATTATCTGGAGCCTGATGTCGTCGGACTTCAGAAAGGTCGCAAACACGTAGGATCTTCTCGCTGAGGATTCTATGCGGTCGCCGTTCTCGGTTGCGAGCAAGGTCCAGCAGAAGCATGCGAAAACCATCACAGCGGAAGCAATGGTCACTTTCTCACTTTTGCTCATCGTACACCTCTATTGAAATGAATGAGATCTTGAACAATTCAGTTGGCGGAAAGAATCATGCAGCGATATTCGTGCGGGTTAGTCTTTTAAACTCCCTTGAGGTTGAGGCGTCCCGGTTTATGCAATTCTGCCCGCCTTGTCGCTTTCGATAAGCCGTTCCAGGAAGCGGCCTACCTCGAACTGGTTCCTGAGATTGTACCGGGCCAGCGTTGTTTTGAGGCCTACCTTCAGCGTAATGGCATCAGTTGGCAGGGACCGGAAAATATCTTCATCGGTCTTGTCGTCGCCCATGGCGATAATGCAATCGAAGGTTTTTTCCGAAATGAATTTTAGGGCGGCCGTTCCCTTGTCGTAGCCCGTGCGTTTCACTTCCACCACTCTTGACCCTTCCAGCACATGCAGCCTATTTTCGTGCGCCGCTGCGCTCCTGAGTTCTTCGCTGAGCTCCTTGGCCTGCACTGTGGCGATTTCGTACGGCGCATTCCGGTAATGCCAGGCGAGCGAAGAGAACTTTTCCTCAATAAACGAGCCGTTGCAGCGATCGACATATTTCTCCAACACCGGTACAATTGCGGTTTTCCAACCCTGGTCCGAGTCAATGACGCATTGCCACGGCTCGCCCGGCCCCTTTTGACATGCGCCGTGTTCGGCGATGCAATTCACGGCAACCCCTCCAAACCACTCCTCCATGAAATCCTTTGAGCGCCCGCTTATGAGAATGACCGAAGTGGCGGGTTGCGCCGTAAGCCGTTCCAGCTGCAACATTGTTGCCGCCGAAGGCACGGCCAGCTCGGGTACACGGGTCAAGGCGACCAGGGTGCCGTCGTAATCGATAAAAATCGCCCGACGGGAAGCCGAGGCGAACTTCCGGATTATGTCCGCTTCGTCCGAAGGCGTTACAACGTTCACTTTTCGTAATTCCTGTTCCTTCTTCACCGCGCCGACACTATCGACGATCGCGCGTGCCCACGCAAAAACCGTGTAGCGCCGGAGCCGCTCCTGCATTCGGGAAACGAGGATATCACGCTCGCGCGCCGGCAGGGTGAGCGCCCGGTTGAGAGCGTCGGCCACCTCCTGTTTGTCGGTGGGATTGATGAGCAACGCTTCGCCCAGCTCCGCGGCCGCGCCCGCGGTTTCGCTGAGTATGAGAAAGCCCTTTCCGGAACTTTGCGACGCGATGAACTCCTTTGCAACCAGGTTCATCCCATCGCGAATTGGCGTGATAAGGCCGACATCGCTCGAATCGTACAGGGCCACGAGCTCCGAAAAGGAAAGAGACTTGTATTGATATACCAAGGGCCGCCAGGCGATAGTGCTGTATTTCCCGTTGATTCTTCCCACCGTGGCCTCAAGCTCCCGTTTCATCTCCTGATAGCTCGCAAGGGTGTCGCGCGAAGGAATCACCACCATGTTGAATACGACCTTACCAACCCACTGCGGATAAGCGTCGAGGAAGAACTCAAAGGCAAGCAGGCGGTGATTGAGCCCTTTCGAATAGTCGAGCCGATCAATGGAGAAAATCAATTTCTGGTTCTCCAGCGTAGAGAAGATTTTGGTTTTCTCCTCTGCCACGGTCTTTGAGAGCCGGGCGGCTTCGTGGAATTTCTCGTAGTCTATACCTAAGGGGAACGCATCCACTCTCACCACGCGATCGTCAAGCGTCACGGCGTTCATCGCCACTTCGTGGCCCGCCATGCGGGATACCGTTCTCAGGAAATATTGGCAGTAATCGAACGTGTGAAAGCCTATAAGGTCCGCACCCAGCATGCCCCGCAAAATGGCTTCGCACCATCGCCGCGGCATGATTCGAAACAGCTCGAACGTTGGAAACGGAATGTGGAGGAAAAAGCCGATATTCGCTCCCGGCAAATTGTTTCTGAGCATCATGGGAAGCAAAAAGAGCTGGTAGTCGTGGACCCAGATAAGATCTCCCGGCTGCGCGATCGATCTGATCTTGTCGGCAAATGCCGCGGTAGCCAACTGGTAATTTTCGAAATAACTTTCGTCGAACACGGCAAGGGATGGGAAATAGTGGAACAGGGGCCAGAGCAGGTCGTTGCAGAAACCGCCGTAGTATTTTTCGTCAATCTGTTTGTCGATGGCAACGGGTACGAGCTGGAAATTGGAATTGGCTTGGTTTACCACCCCGTAATCTTCCCCCTCGTCGGCCTTGCCCACCCACACTATGGACCGGAAAAGTTTGTCACCGTCGAGAGATGCCGAAAGGCTCACGATGGCGGAAACCAGGCCACCGCTGGATTGTTCAATGGTTTTTTTCCCGCCGTCGTCCACAATCTTGTACGGCATCCGATAGGATACCATGATCAGGCGTTTGAATGGGGGGTCCAATTGCGAACCCATATGCTTGTACTCCCGTCAAAAGAATATCGGCCGCTCCAGCTTGTTGGCAAGACGATATACGGCGTTTACCAGCCCTACATGGCTATAGGTTTGCGGGAAATTGCCCCACTGGCCGTTGCTTTCGTCCGCGTCTTCGCTCAGCAGGCCCAGATGATTGGCGCATTGCAAGGCGCGCTCGATCGCCGCTGCAGCCTGATCGAGCCTGCCCATGCACGCGAGCGCTTCCGCGTACCAGAACGAACAAACCAGAAAGGAGGTCTGCGGGAGGCCAAGGTCATCGGCTTGCGAATAGCGATTTATGAGGCCGCTGCGCGTCTTGAGGCTGGCCTCCAAGGCAGCCATGTGGCAAGAGGCCTTGGGCGATGCCGGATCGAGGTAGCGCATAGTGACAAGCTGGAGTGTACTGGCGTCGAAGCCCTTTGATCCTATCGCCTGGGCATAGCCGCCCACGCGCTCATTAAAACATTCCTCAATTTTTCGTGCGCTTGCCTGCTCCAGCTCACGCGCCTTTGCGGCAAGGGCGTCATCGTTCATCGCCCTTGCAATCTTGAAAGCCGCCTTGGAGCCTGCCCAGTGGAACAGGTATGTGTAGCAGTGAAATTGTTGACTACTGCGATATTCCCATATGCCCGCATCGGGAAGATCCATGGTTTTTTCGATGCGATCCGCCAGCCACTGAACCAGCCGGTACTGCTTGCGGTGCCGCTCTCTGTCGAGACGGGGATCGGTGTACAGCGGCAAGAGACAGGCAAGCAACTGGCCGTACACGTCGTTTTGCCGTTGCAGGTATGCGTTGTTGCCGGCGCGTACCGGATGATTGTTTTTGTATCCGTCAAGAGACAACTCATATTCCGGGAGGGCCTTTTCCCCGCTCAAGCCATACACGGGTTGAATGAATTCGTTTTCATTGAGAACCACATTTTGGATATAGTGAAAGAACTTCTCCAGTTCCTCGAAATGGCCGATGTTGTTGAATGCGTTGAGTGTGTAAAAAGAGTCCCGTATCCAGCAATACCGGTAGTCCCAGTTCCTGCCCGCGTCCTCGCATTCTGGAAGGCTTGTTGTCCCGGCGGCGATTATTCCCCCCGTGTCTTCGTATTGATGGAGCTTGAGCACCAGCGCCGAGCGAATGACCTCCTCCTGGTAGAGGGCCGGGATGGATGTCGCTTTGACCCAATCGCTCCAGTACCGTTCCGTTTTTTGCAGGAAGTCCTCCGCCGTGGATGCGAGCGGCGCTTCCAGAGGTTCCCCGTAGGTAAACACGCAGTAGCGCACGCCGCTCAGCACAAACGCGAGATTCTCCAGCACATAATTGAGGGGAACATCGGTAGTGAGCCTCACCTGGCTTTGCAGATTGAGATAGCGGATATGATTGCTGCCCACCACGGTCTGGGGTTCCATGGCTCCATACTCTCCCCTCGGGCTGCATGCCACGCGCACAACCGGTTCTCCCGAAAGAGGCTCAATTTTTCGAACCAGCATGAGGGGCTTAAAGTACCGCTCAAAATGGTAGAACCTCGGCGCGAAATCCGTTATCCGAACAACTCCCCCGCCCGTATCGAACTCGGTACGCAGGATATTCGTGTTCTTCACGTAGTATTGTCTTGACGAAAAGTATTCGTCCGCGGGAAGAATAGAGAATTCCCCCCCCTTTTTGTTGTCCAGAAGCCCACCAAACACGAAGCTGCTGTCGAATCGGGGCATGCACATCCACTGCACGCGCGCCTCTGTGTCTATATGGGCCAAAAACGAGCAGTTGCCCACAAGTCCCATGGAGTAGGTGTTGGTCAAGGACTGCCCTTTCTTTGTAAAGATCTAGAAACCGCCGTTGGCCGAGGATAGTTTCGGGGGTCGCACTGTTGCACGCCCACTAATTCTCCGGAGCCGGTTCCTTGAGCATCACCGTGATGGTGATCCGATCGCCAAGTCTTTCGCGAGCCGAAATGGTGGCCACCACCCGGACCGCTCCCTTGTCGCTTCGAAACAAAAAACTCTCGACCCTGCACCGGGGAGAGTCGAGCGCCCGCAGGAGGCAGTCGCGGAAAGCCCCATGACTCTCGTTCTCAACGTATCCAAACACTGTTCTTTGTACGAGATCTTCCCGGTTTGCTCCCAAGAACTCAGCCGCGGCCGGATTGGCCTCAAGGATGGCATACTGTTCGTCCAGTGTCAAACACGGGAAAGGAGTTGCATTGATGAGGTCCCGATAGTTCCTGAGGCATTCGGCAAGGCGTTCCTGTGCTCCAAGCAACGCTTCGAGATAGGACTCCACCTCAACTTGACTAGTGCGCATTTCCTCGGCGAACACGATGGCATCGGTGGGACGCGCCGAACCGCCGGGCTTTGCAGGCAATTGACTTGCGATATCGAGGCCATCGCCCCGTTTAGTTTCTTCGGGCATTGGATTATCTCCCCCCTTTCCTTCGAGTTCTCCGCGAACGTTGTTTCTTCTTCGCTTTAGTTCTAAGGCAATTAAGCAAACTGGCGGCCAACGCCTGCAACTACTCTTCGCAATGGTCCCTTCACAAAACCAATGCAAAGCCAGGTTCCCATTTTCGAAAGTGATTTTCCCACAAACAATAATTGCGAACAATTTTCTATTCGGAAGATCCGGGCGCCCCGCCGCTTGGTTCACACTTCGCATCTCGCTCCGCGCCCAGGGGGGTTATAGGCCCGCCGCCGCAAAGCGGCGGGGCGCCCGGATCTTGCCGCATTTATCTCGGCATCTGCCGCTCTCATCCATTTTTTTTCCTTTGCGGCCACAGGCTCCCTATTATTTTAGTTTTAGAGGAGGGCAAACTTATGAAAAATATAGGGAGTCTTTTTGCGACATGTCTTGTTCTTGCATTGCTGGCAGGATGCGGCGGAAACGGAAACCATCGGGTCTTTGGAAAACTCACCGGCGTGTCGGGCACGGTCCGGCTGTTCGCGGCGGGCGGCGCGTGGGCACCTGCGCAGAACGGCTCAGCGGTTGGCATCGGCGACAGTGTCCAAACGTCCAAGGAATCCGAGGCTGTTGTGGCTTTCGGCAAGAGCACGGTAAAGTTGAGCGAAAATACCTGCATTACGATCAGCGACACCCTGGACGCCGAGAAGAAAAGGCTCGTGTCCGTGCTCGTTACCGGCGGTGAAATTCTTTGTGATGTCAAGGATTATGAGCAAAGCGGCGGCAGGTTTGAGGTGTGGACGCCGACTGCCGTTGCTCACGCGGAGGGAACCCACTTCAGCGTGACGTTTTCTCCCCAGGCCTACTCTACCAACGTTCACGTGCTTGACGGACGCGTACGCGTGTATAACCCGTTCATGCCGTCGGCGCCCCAGGTCATGGTTTCGCCCGGATGCTACACCACGGTCGCATACAACGCCGGGCCTTCCGCAACCGCACCCATGAACTGCGGACAGTTCAAGAAGATGGAACGTGTTCTTGGACCAAGGTGGTACCACGACTACGAAGTGAGATTCAAGGTCGATCCGGACCAGACACCTCTTGATGCACCTATCGTCGTTGTGCCCGTGGTAACGGCCGCTGTGTTTTTCCCGCCGGTACCTCCGCTACCCCGGGGACCGCACGGACGCTTTGTCGTACAAGGGCCGTTCTTGTTGCCGCCCGGTCCGGGAATGCCTTTGCCGGAACGTCGTTCGGTCGCCTTTGCAGCGCCCGGTTTGCCCGCTCCCGGAATGCCACCAATGCCGCCGATGCCACGTCATGGCGGCGTATTGGTTCCTCCGGCGCCGCCCGGACCAGGCCGCCTGCCGGCGCCACCCGGTCCCGGCCGCATGCCGGCACCTCCCATGCCGGGCCGTGCACATGTGGTTGCGCCCAGACCCGTGGCGCCACCGCCCGCGCCCCATGCCCCGACAATGGCCAAGATCGCTGTTCATGGCGGCAACGGAGGCCACCAGGGCGGCAATCACGATCAGGGAAAACACAAAGGCGATAAGCACTAGAGGCGAAACTAGCGGGTGACGTCTTGATCCTGCTTTGCGGTTCCGGCGATTCGAACGAAACGGTACTCGAGCGGATCCACCAGCTCTTCGCGCACCCTGATTGAAAACGACCGCGCGTTTCCCGCGCTGTCGAAAACAAAAACCGGGTAGCTCTTGCCGAAGTACCTGTCGCGCCAGACGCACATCATCGTGTCGCCGCCCACGTGCCACAGGTTGCCCGCAAGCCCGGGATGCGCGGTGAGGTGAAGTATGCAGTCTTTCCCGGTGCGAAAAATGGTGGCAGTGCCGTAGACGTCGCTCTTGTAGGTTCCCGTGAGCGCCTCGGGCTTTGCGAGCCCCAGCATGGTACGGGACGCCGAGGCTTTGGCCTTGGCCGGATCGTTATTCCACCGATCCAGGAGAATCCCGCTCCAATCCCGCGACGGAATTCCCAGATACCCGTCCAGGATTTCGTAGAAAATCGCTTCGTGAAGCCTGTGGTTGTCGCAATTGGTAAGCACCGCGATCCCGAGTTTTTCGTCGGGCACGAACCCCACAAAGCACAGCATGCCGTCGACCCCGCCCGCATTGTACACGAGCATTCGTCCGTAGTAATCGGCCAGCATCCAGCCCAGGCCCGAGGCATGAAACTTGGTCGCGGGAAACAGCCCGCGCGAGTTCGGCTCGGGAGGCGCGAGCATCTGCGGCTTCCGCGTCTCGCCCACAATGGCCGAATCGACCACCACGGTTCCGTTGAATCGCCCATTGTCAAGCTGGAGCCTGAGCCATTTGGACAGGTCTATGGCGGATGAATTCATGGCCCCCGCCGCGCCGATGTTGTCGAACATGCGATAGGTGATTGCCGACACCTTGCCGTCGGCGATCGTGTGCGGGTCCGCCGCATTCTGGACCCTAAACAGATCCCGGGCAGACGTGCCCGAGCGCGTCATGCCGAGCGGGTCGAGCAGACGTTTCTTGACAAGTGCGCCCCACGGCATCCCCGCGGCAGTCGCGGCAACCCTGCCCGCAACGAGGTACATCAGATTCGAATAACCGAACCGGCTCCGGATTGCGAAATCCGGCTTGAGGAACCTGAGCCGGGACAGTATGGTGTCGTCGGTATAGCGTGAGCCGTACCACAAAAGATCGCCGCAGCGCGATGCGAGACCGGTGCGGTGCGACAGCAGATCCCGCAGCGTAAGTTCGCTGCTCGCGCAGTCGTCCTGCAGCGCAAACGAGGGCAGCCGCCGCGAAATGGTATCGTCCCAGGAGATCATTCCGTCTTTGACAAGGAGGCCGATGGCTGTTGCGGTAAACGGCATCGTGGCCGGGCCGATGGCAAATACTGTTTTGCCGTCGATCCGCGCGCCCTCTCCCCGCCTGCACACGCCGTATCCCCGGCAGGCGACCAGGGAATCGTCTTTTACGACGGCGACGGCAACCCCCGGCACCCGCCACGAAGACATGCAGGCCTTTACGCACGAGTCAAGCGGCAGGGGAAGCCCGCCCGCGGCGGAGGCACAGGAGGCAAGGGCAAGGGTCAGTAGCACACAGGTATACGCTTTTGTCATATATCGGTTCCATTGCAGAGCGCATGGCACAGTGCATGAAAATAGTAAAAGTCATTGCCGGTTTTGTCCGGATATTGTAAGTTAATTATCGATTGACAGTCCAATCTTAAGGAGGACAAGTGCAATTCCGACGTGGCGCGGCCGTGGCCGCCGTATTCCTTTTGGTTTCATGCGCAACGTACCGCCCCCAGCTGCCCGGCGCCATTGCGCGCGGCACTCACGAATATGTCAATGATGTTGCAGGCATCAGGATCGCATTTCCGGAACAATGGGACATCTCCACCGGTCCTGCGAGCGGCCCAAAGGAATTCCGGCCGTTGTTCCGCACGCTGCAATCGCCCACCACCGAGTTGCTGTTTATCGGAATGGATTCAAGCAAAAGCGCGTTTGTGCGTTGCGTTGCCGAAGCGTTCGACGGCGGTCTGGACTCTTACTACACTGCGGTCGTTCGCAGCAGCGGAGCCGGGATAGGTGTACAGGCCGCCGATTACTACGAAGGAAAAGGCCAAAAACTGGTGGTCTGGACCTACAACCTCGTCAACGGCGACCAGACTTCGGCGTTCGAGGAGTACGTAATCGACCTTGGCGGCACCAAATGCCGTCTCAGCTTCTGGACATCTGCGGACCTCTTTTCCAGCTACCATGCGGAATTTGAGAAGACGGCAAAAACGGTGTGCGCGGGAAAAGAGCTAGCGACGTGCGAGCAGGTCTGGGCCGCAAAAGACAGCGCCGAGGCGCACCGGACGCTCAAATAGTAATTAGAGCATAACCATAAATGGGTGCCACGTGTCACTCCCGCGAAAGTGGGAGTCCATCTTTTCTTTATACAGTGGATTCCCGACCAGGCCGGGGACGACAAAACTTTCCACAGAAACCGGCTCGGGATTCGCTTTCGATGCCGGATGCCCCTTGCCATTGGCAACCACTATTTTTCCTTCATGCACATAAACGACATTTTCAAACGCGATAAGATAACCTTCAGCTTCGAGTTCTTTCCACCCAGGGACGCGGCTGCTTCGGAACAGCTGTTCCACACAATCACCGACGTGGTACCGCTTGGCCCCTCCTATGTGAGCGTCACGTACGGCGCAGGCGGTTCCACCCGCACACTCACGCACGACCTTGTGGTTCGCATCAAGAAAGAAACCGGCATTACCGTGGTGTCGCACCTTACCTGCGCCGGTTCCACCGAGGACGAGATTCTGAAGATTCTGGCCACCTATCGCGCAAGCGGCATAGAGAACATCATGGCACTGCGGGGCGACCCGCCCAGGGGGCAGCCGCCGTTCGTTCCGCCGGAGGGAGGCTGCGCGCACGCCGCCGAACTTGTGACGCTCATAAAACGCCATTTCCCCGCCATGGGTGTCGGCGTGGCAGGCTATCCGGAAGGTCATCCGGAAGCGCCCAACCGCCTGCGCGAGATGGATCACCTTAAGGCAAAAGTGGATGCCGGCGCGGATTTCGTGTGCACGCAATTCTTTTTCGACAACCACGATTTCTTTGACTTCTGCGACCGGTGCAGGCTGGCGGGCATCACGGTACCCATACTGGCGGGTATCATGCCCGTTACCTCGCTCAAGGGAATGGCTCGAATGGCCGACCTGGCTGCGCGCACGCATTTTCCGGCGCGGCTCCTGAGGGCGCTGTCACGCGCCGAAGACGACGACCACGTGGAAAAAGTGGGCGTCCACTGGGCAACGGAGCAGGTGGCCGACCTGATTGACAACGGAGTAAAGGGCGTTCATTTCTATACGCTTAACAAATCGAAAGCAACCCTGAAGATTTACGATTCGCTGGGCGTCACCAGTTCGGCAAGGCTCAAGCAATAGCCTTGCCGCTTATCCCCTAGCCCACCACCTGCGATCCATTTCTCTTATGAAAAGCAGCTGGGGCCCCGACCAGGTGTCGGGCTTCAAAGCTTTTCCGAATGGCCATAGGCTTTCTTGGTGGTGAGGAACAGGCCGCAACAGGGTCTTCCCAACCACTTTTCGCGGGTGCCCCCCAACCGAGGTTGACGTTTGCCACAGCCCCGTCAAGGGGTGCACCCAGGAAGGGGTAGCGGAAGACCGGTGGTACACCGGGCTGAAGCGAGGGGGAAACTTCCCCCCGTAGGAACATGCTATCCATTATCTTTTCCCATACACTACCAGTTTTTCCCTTAGCGCAACCTCGCTGATCGGCTTTACAAGATAATCGTTCATGCCGGCGGCGAGACAGACTTCCCTGTCTTCGGAAAGCGCGTGCGCCGTAAGGGCGATTATCGGGATTCTTTGTCCGAGCCTGCGCCGGATTTCCCTGGTGGCGTCCACGCCCCCCATCTCCGGCATCTGCACGTCCATAAAGACCATGTCGAAATGCCGGGAACATGCCTTGTCCACCGCCTCCGTCCCGTTGACGGCAAAGGAAACCGCGCATCCCAGCTTCGCGAGCATCACGCTCAGAAGTTTCCGGTTTACCGGATTGTCCTCCGCCACGAGCACTGCGGCGCCCACTCCCTTCTGTTCGGCCGCCGAGTGTCTGGTAACGAGGTTCTCCTCGCGCGCAGGGCCCTGGCCGAACAACATGCGCATGATATTTTCAAAATCGGACCTGCTCACCGGCTTGCTGCAATAGGCGTCGAACCCGAGATCGGCGTAGGCCCTGGCCGAGCCCGGCTCGGCATCGCCGGTGAGGGCAAAAAGCCGTGTTCCCTTGACTGCATGCAACGCACGGACCTGCGAAGCGAAATCTGCCGCAGGCAGGTCTCTCCGCTCGCACTGGTACACGATGGCATCGGGCGCAGGATCGCATGATTGAAGCGCCGCCAAAGCCTCGGTGGCCGACCCCACTGCCGCTACAACCACCATTCCCGTCTCAGAGCACAGGCGTGCGGTGATTTCGCGCGCCGGCGGGTCGGCATCGACTATCAACATTCTCTTCCCGGCGAGCGCACCTTCGCCGGTATTCGCGCAAGACGTGCGTTCGGCTTTCTTCCCTTCGTCAAGAACCAGCGTTACGGTAAACTCGCTGCCTTTTCCCACTTCCGAGTTTACGGTGATCACACCGCCCATTTTTTCCACCAAAGCCCGGACAATGGCAAGCCCCAACCCGGTCCCGCCGTATTTCCTGGTTGTGGAAGCGTCGGCTTGGACAAACGGATCGAAAATCTCGCGCTGCACCGCTTCCGGAATGCCCGTTCCCGTGTCAACGACGCTGATGCGCACAAGCCGGCGTTCCGCTTTGCCTTCCATCCGGCTGTCTGTTATGCTTTCGCAAGCAACGGCGAGCGTAATGCTTCCATGGTCGGTGAATTTCGCGGCGTTGTTGAGGAGGTTGAGGAATATTTGACGCACGCGCGTGGGATCGCCCACGAAACTTCGCGGGGCGTCGGCAGGATACTCGAACCGAAGCCCCACGTCTTTCCCCGCAACGCGCTGACGCGCGATACGGAGCAGGCCGGACAAAAGATATTCAAGGTCAAAATCGATTGATTCCAGCCGGACCTCACCCGCTTCAATCTTTGCAACATCGAGAATGTTGCTGATGATCCCGAGCAACAGATCGCCCGAAGAACAAATAGTGTCCGCGTAGTCCCGCTGTATTTCGGACAGCGGTGTGTCCGACAGCATGCGGGCAAACCCGATGACGGCGGTAAGCGGCGTTCGAATTTCGTGCGACATGTTGGCGAGGAACAGGCTCTTTGCCTTGTTTGCCGCCTCCGCATCGTCTTTGGCTTTCTCCAATTCCGCCTCCGCCTGCTTCCGAATGGAAATGTCGCGCGCAATGCCGAGCACGAGTTTCTTTTTGTCAATTACCACGGGAACGGTGCATATTTCGACGGGAACGGCGGAACCGTCCTTTCTGTGCAGGGTAAACTCGTCGGGACCTGTGGGTCTGCCCATCATGTTCTTGGCCAGCAGCGCTGCAGCCTTGACAATATCCTCCTTGCCGATGAGGTTGAGTTTGAGAAAGCTGCTCCCCACGAGATCCCTTCGGGGAGATCCCGCCAGTTCCTCGGCTTTCCTGTTGCCGTCCACGAACGTGCCCGTAAGATCGTTCATGTAGTAGGCGTCCGGCGCGGACTCGAACAGAACCCTGAACCGCTCTTCGGAAGACTTGAGCTGCGCCGCCAGGCCGGTACGCTCCTCCAGCTCCTGCTCGAGTTTCTGTTTGGCGGCTTCGAGCTGTTTGGTTCGGAGGCGAACAAGCTCTTCGAGCTGTTCCTGGTGTTTTTCCAGCTCCCGCTGCGCAAGTTTCCGTTCCGACACGTTTCTTATGACGCCCTGTGCAAAGGCGATGCTCTTCCCTTTTTGGAAGGGAGTGATATTGATCTCCGTTGGAATCGGATTGCCGGACTTGTCCTGTAAATCAATCTCAAGATTCTTAACCGGTTTTCCCGTGAACAACTTGGCAATCACCGAAAACGCTTTGGACATTTCGCGGCCGGGCATCACCGCGCTCACATTCCTGCCGATGAGCTCTTCGGGTGTGTACCCGTACATGTCCCGCAGATTCGGGCTTATGTACTGGATCCGGCCGGCAACATCGATCTGAAAGATCACATGATCCATGTTCTCGATGATCATCCGCAGTTTCTGTTCGCTCTCCTTGAGCTGACGCTCGGCCTGCTTGCGTTTTGTGACATCCCGCGTTATGAAGAACAGGTCGTTGCCCTTGATATTGCCCGTGCTCACCATGTTGCGCCAATTGCCGTTCTTGTCTTTAAACCTGTATTCGAACGTCTCGGAAATGTCCGAGTCCTTTCCTGTAAAGAGCCTCTTGCCGCGGGCGCTGATGTACTTGCGCAGAAGCGGAACCAGCAGCTTCCGATCGTCGGGGTGAATAAAAGCCAGACCGGACTTTCCCAGCAAGTCCGCGGGCTCGTAGCCGAGGATGCGCTTGTGCGAAGGGCTCAAATACACGTACCGGGAGAAAAGATCCGTCACCGCGATCAATTCGTTGGTGTTCTCTATTATCAATCTATACCGGGCCTCGACTTCGGCAAAATCGAGGGGCGGTGCCGAGCTTGCGGCCGCAGGCTTTTTTCTTTTGAAGAACAAACCCATGGAACCTCGGGTATGGATGGCTATTCTCTGATTTTACACGGTTTTTCCCGAAAATGCCGTAAGAAAAACGAAGCGTGCGGCCGTGCCCGCGGCTAAATACGTGTGGGGCGCCGCCTATCACCGCTACGCGGGCGCCCCGCCGAAGACGGCGACGGTTCTCCTTCCGGACTCGGCCAAGGCCTCGGTGCCGGGGGCGTCGCCCCCAACCCCCCACCTACTTTCTGTCTGCAGCGACAGAAAGTAGGCAAAGAACGCCGCGCCTACAGCGCCGCCTGATCGCTCGGCCGTCGGGCCGCTCGTGAACTCACCCCGCAGAACAGTTGCAGGATCTGAACGAAGATGCCGGTCTCGGACAGCACGAGCGGGCCAAACCTCCGGCCGAGTGGGCGGCGCTGATGGCGGAAGACAAAGACCAATACAATTCGGATTGATTCACCAGACGTTGTTGACGCATTGCACTCTTACCTCCTCGCCACTGATGGAGAAAGAAAAAGCAAAACAATTCAAGTTGATTCGCGCAAGCCCTTATTTACAAGTGGGCAAAGTACTTCTGCCAGCGTTAGGTGGACTGAAAGGCGCGCAAGAGCGCGGTACCGCCTGACCGCGGCCGCAGGCCCTAGCGGCAGGCGGTACCGAGGCGAGCCGGAGCACATGGATGTGCGGAGACCATCACGCATAGGCGTGACCGAAACGGCGCGAGCAGGATGCGAAGCGTGAATAGCCGAGCCTGTAAGGAGACCGACCCAAGCGCAGCGAGGGTAACGCCCATTCAAGGCGGCGGGGCGCCCAGATCCTGACCCACTACAAAGCAGCAAATACCCTCCATATCACCCTGGATTATTTTCATACAATAGAACATCCGTCCGAAAGGTCATTATCTAACAAGGAGAACAAATGGACAAGAAAGTGGCGGTCGTCACGGGTGCAAGCGGCGGCATCGGCGCGGAGTTGTGCAAAAAACTCGGCGGCGACGGCTGGTGCGTGGTTCTGGCGGCCCGCAGGGAACAGGAATTGAAAGCCGTTGCAGCGCAATGCGGCGTCGATACGCTGGTGGTAGTCACCGACGTCAGGAAACGGTCAGACGTGGACAGGCTCAAGGAGCAGACGCTTGCCAGATTCGGAAGAATCGACGTGTGGGTCAATAACGCGGGCAGGGGCATCGGCAGGAAAGTGCTGGACCTTGCCGAATCGGACCTCGACGAAATGATCTCCGTAAATGTCAAGAGCGTTCTCTTTGGCATACAGGCCGTAGTCCCTTATTTCCAGAAGCAGGGCGCCGGCCATATCATAAATATCTCGTCCTTTTTGGGACGGGTACCGTTCGTGACCGACCGCTCCGCGTACAACGCCTCCAAGAGCGCAATGAACATGCTTACCGCAAATCTGCGCATGGACCTTCGCAGAACGCATCCGGGAATCAAGGTCTCGCTCGTGATGCCCGGCGTGGTGACGTCCGAGTTTGCGAACAATGCGATGTACGGCACGCCCATGCCGCCCGGCCTTGCCGGCCGTGTCAATGCGCAGACCCCGCAACAAGTGGCAGACATTCTTTTCGACCTCATCAAGTACCCGAAGCCGGAAGTCTACACCAATCCTTCGTCGGCAGAAACCGCAAAGGCGTACTATTCGGACGTGGGAGCGTTTGAGGAGAAGATGGGAAGAAGTTGATAATTTGTAGTTGACAGCCAATGCAAAGCTTTGTTTGGCCTTGGTGCGCAACCTTCTCAACGCGACAGTCATGTTCTGCTATGAAGACCCATGCGCTTCTATTCCCGACTTGTCAATCATTATTGCTTTTTGTGGTTTTCTTCCCATTCCCGGCTTATAGAACGATGGTTCTGCGCGCAAGCGTGCGGCCGCCGGCCTCGAGTTGCAGCACGTTTACGCCGTTGGACATACTCCTCCGGTGGTACGTCAGGCTGTGGGCGCCCGCCGCCTGCATCCCATCGGCAAGGATCCTTACCAGCCTGCCGGACAAATCGAATACGGCCAAACGGACGTCCAAGGATTTGTCGCGTCCTGGCTCCCATCGCCGTAGGCGGAAGCCTGCAGGGTCGTGTAAATGGCGGAGCGGTTCGGGATGCCGCCGATTGACATAAGACCGGGCACCCACGCAGCGGCGCGGTCGGGCGGCAGGATCGCGCTCGATGACGGAACGTTGATTGACAGGACCAGAATGGCCGCCCAAAGCGCCTTTATCGGGTTTGTGAATGGATTCATAGTTATTCCCCCATCGTTCATGAGCTCTTATCCGGCCTCACTTTGATTATACGATGTTCGCGGCGTGCGGATCTTTTTTTTGATGTATTGACACAATGTGCGGGCGATGTGTGTGACAAGACACAAATCACTTGGTCGTTTCTCTAGCGCCCCTCCGGTTGGGCGACGGAAATTCCTCGCCACGATAGAAAGACAAGAAGGTGGACTTTGCCCAGCTGCCACGACAAGTTAGTAAATTGGGCGCCCCGAGCGCAGCGAGGGGAACGGGCGGCGGGAGTGTAAAAAGCATCGAAAAACTGGATTTTCGGCGAACTGCCCAAAGCAAATGCGATGGCTGCGGAAAAACTGATGGCACTGGGGGTGACAGGGCAGTTGCGGGAGTTTCTGGCGAGATGAGAGCGAAAAATCATATATTTTGTGGTATGCACTACCTTCATCAAGAAGAATGGCACATGTCCGGTTTTGCTAAAATCCTCCTTAAAGATGGTTCTGTTTCCTGTAACGAGCAAGCTCCGCTCCCCGCGCTGGCTCCATGAAAATCCTGTTTATTTATCCGAAATTCATGAAATATCTTGAGGGTTTTCCGGGACGTTCCTTTGCCGGCGCCGAATACCTGAACGGCTACTCGTATCCTCCGGCATTGGCAATTGCGGTTTTGATGTCCGTTACCAGCGATAAACACGAATGTGTTTTCATGGATGAAAATATTGAAGAAATCGACTATAACACGGATGCCGATGTCATTGCGCTTAGTATCTTTACACCTCAGGCCGGTTTTGCATACAGCATCTGCTCCCGGTTCCGCAGCCTGGGCAAACTGGTGGTCGTTGGCGGGGTGCACCCCACGGTATGTCAGGAAGAAGCCTCGAGATACGCCGACATCGTTTGCGTGGGGGAAGGCGAAAAGGCATGGGTACAAATCCTTGAGGACATCGAAGACGGAACCTGGAGAAAAGTGTACCGCCAGGAAACGGCAACAGATCCGAAGACAATTCCCGTTCCCAAAAGGTCAGCCTATTATGCCAATACCGACAGTTATACCATTCTCTTTGACTATCTGGAACTGTCCCGCGGCTGCAACGCCCTCTGTGACAGCTGTGTCGTTCCGCAGGTTTCGGGAAAAGAGTTCCGTTACAAGAGAATCGAGAAAATCGTTGAAGATGTCGGCACCATGCGATATCCGATGTGCTTCATCACCGATGACGTCGTTTATATGCCGCAGAACAGTGAGAGCAGGAAATTCCTGGTCGAGGTGTTTAACGAGATAGGAAGAAGCGGTTACGGCAGGAACCATGGTTTCTATATAGCAAGCACGGCAATGTACCCTCCGGATCCCGAGCTGTTGTCTGCGATGCGCTATGCCGGAGCACGGGTTTCATACTTCACCCTCGGGCTTGATCCGTTTTCAAACTCAATCATGACCGGCGATCACGGCAGGTACCGGCGGATGATGGTTGATCAGGCACGACAGCTTCAGGATGCCGGCCTGCTGGTGTATCCGGCTTTTCACCTGGGGTTTGACGATCACACGTGTGCGATCAAGGAGAATATCCTGGAATTCTGCCGTGAAGCGGACCTTTCGCTGGCCCAATTCTGCATGCGGATGCCCTGGCCGGGCACCATCATGTGGAAGCGGCTAAACGATGAGGGCCGGATCCTTCATACCGATTGGAAAAGATATTATGGTTCGAGTGTCGTGTTTGTGCCGAAAAAGATGACTGCGGAACAATTGGAGGGCATTGCCGCTGATCTCTGGAGCGAATTCTCCCTTAATTTCCACAAACTTTACAAAATCCAGCGCACGGAGGTCGTCGGCATCGGCTCGCTTGATTAATTATCGTGGCCTTTTTTCAATCGGAATACCTGACTGTAAATACCCACCGGCCGGCACCTCTTTACTGCGGACGCTCGGAAAGTTCTTCCCATCGACCATATGCTTCGCCGAGATCACGGTCGATTGTCGCGAGGCGTTCCTTTGACGTTGTTATGAAACCGGGCTTGCCGAAGCAGGCCGGGTCCGCCATCCGCATGCTGAGTTCCTCATGCTCTTTTTCCAGCTTCTCTATGAGAGCCGGCAATGAATCAAGTTCACGTTTTTCTTTAAAAGAAAGTTTTACTATCTCCGGTGTGACGGGAGCGGCAACCGATGTTTTTTTGCGCGTCGCTGCAGCCGCAGGTTTTTCCGGAAGTCCTGAAAGCGCTTTAGTGGCCTGCCAATCGTCATAGCCGCCCACGTATTCCTTCACTCTGCCGTTTCCTTCGAAAACAAGCGTGGCTGTTATCACATTATTCAGGAACTCCCGGTCGTGGCTGACGACAAGGACCGTACCCGGATACGCAAGCAGGATTTCTTCGAGAAGCTCCAATGTCTCGGCGTCCAGGTCATTGGTGGGCTCGTCGAGCACCAAGACATTTGACGGCTGCGTGAACAGTCGTGCGAGCATAAGCCGGTTCCGCTCGCCGCCGGACAATTGCTTTACGGGACATTTGGCCCTGTCCGACGTAAAGAGAAAATCCTGAAGGTAGGCGATGACGTGTTTGGGCGCTCCATTGACAAACACGGTGTCGCCGCCGCCGGGCGCCACGTTTTCCCACACGGTCTTTTGCGGGTCGAGAATCTCCCGAAGCTGGTCGAAATATACCGGGGCAAGTTTTGTGCCGAAACGGATAGTCCCGGATTGCGGTTCCAATTTGCCAAGGAGCAGGTTGAGCAGCGTTGTTTTGCCGCAGCCGTTGGGCCCGATGATGCCGATGCGGTCACCGCGCATGATGGTCGTCGTAAGGTCCGCGATTATTGGAGTCCCATCGTAGGAAAATCGGATGTTTTCGGCCTCAAGCACACGATCGCCGGAACGCTGCGCCGTGCTGATTGCCATGGACACCGTCCCGGTACGTATCCGGCGTTTTTTCCGTTCGTCGCGCATTTTCAAAAGCGCGCGCACGCGGCCTTCGTTGCGGGTCCTCCGCGCCTTGATGCCCCGGCGTATCCACACTTCCTCCTGTGCGAGCTTCTTGTCGAACCGCGTCCATGCCATTTCCTCCGCGTCAAGTACAGCCTGCTTCCGGACAAGAAATGTACCGTAATCGCAGGACCAGTCTACAAGTCGTCCGCGGTCGAGTTCGATAATACGCGTTGCGAGTCGCCGCAACAGCCGCCGGTCATGGGTGACGAAAAGTACCGTGAGCCTTGCACCGAGGATGAACGATTCAAGCCAGGCAATGGATTCGATGTCAAGATGGTTTGTGGGTTCGTCGAGGAGAAGCACGGTGGGTTCCGCAACGAGCGCACGCGCCAGCATCACGCGCCGGCGCATTCCTCCGGACAGGGTTTCGAAGCCCAAAGAACCGTCCAATCCTGTCTGGTCGAGCACCCGCTCCACGCTCGTCTGAATCTTCCAGCCGTCGTGCTGGTCGAGATGGTGGTGCAGTTTAAAAATCTTCTCCGGATCGCCATGAAGAGCGGTGAGACGATGCAGCAATGCGAGTTCTTCACCTCGTGTTCCTGCACCGCCGGCCACGACTTCAAAAACGCTTCCGGAAACCCCTGTTGGAACTTCCTGGGGAAGGTAAGCGATACGGATACCCGGGGCGACGATAATGTTCCCGGAATCGGGCGCCATTTCGCCGGCGATAATCTTCATGAACGTGGATTTGCCCGCGCCATTTCTCCCCAGAAAGCAGATGCGCTGGCCTTCCTGTATGTCCAGCGAAACGTTCTCGAGCAGCAGCGGACCGCCGAATGCAATGTTGATATTGTGAAGGCTGACAAGCGACATGGAAGCATTATCTATTGAAGAACCCCGCCCCAAGTGGCGGGGATTGTCACTTCGTTCTTAAAGGTAAAGTGCTCGGGCCTTCGGCCCAATTTATTATTATAATCGCCTTTTCTTCCTTAACTGTGGAAACAATTTACTCTCTATTCGCCCGCTAACCTCGCGCAAAGTCGCGGGGACCGCGAATACAACCGGATGTACGCCCCAGTGAGCAGCCTGTAATGCGCGGGCTGTGTTACTCAAAATGAACTGTTATTCCCGAATCCGGCTTGAGCGCATTTTTCAATCCCGCGCTCGCCCACCCCACTTTGGCGCTGTCGATCAGGAACCCCTGCAAATCTCTTGACGCAAGATACTGGAGCGCCTGGCGGGCAGG
>Ga0182027_10001443_pt1 | contig 39828 bp, 38 predicted proteins | sample 712E1DmetaG_FD_121300 | JGI IMG/M metagenome (GOLD analysis project Ga0182027, IMG submission 121300) | Permafrost microbial communities from Stordalen Mire, Sweden - 712E1D metaG (Illumina Assembly) | ecosystem: Environmental > Terrestrial > Soil > Wetlands > Permafrost | place: Sweden...
ACCTCGGCGTGGTCAAGGCCTTCAGCACAAGAGTGGGCGGAGGGCCGTTTCCCACGCAGATTTCCGGAGATGTGGAGAAACTGTTGCGCGGTGCCCGAGGTACGGTTGACGGGGAGTATGGCCGCGTCAGTAAGCGGCCGCGCGATATCGGCAGCCTCGACACGGTCCTTCTCAACTACGCCATCCGGATCAACGGATTTGACGAACTGGCCATGACCAAGCTGGATGCCCTGGCCGGCGTGGATCCGGTCAAGATCTGTATCGCCTACACCACGGCAGAAGGCGGCTGGTTCAATATTCCCACCCTCGGCGCATCCGGACTGGAGAAGTACCGGCCCGTCTACAAGGAGATGAAGGGATGGGGAGCAATCGGCCAGGTGCGGGACTTCAACGATCTGCCCGAGAACGCCCGGAACTACGTCCAGGAAGTTGAACGGCTTCTCAGACGGCCCATCAACATCATCTCGGTCGGCCCCAGCCTGGAAGAGGTGGTTCTCCGGGGGGAGTGGGCCGAGTACAGGCAGGCAACGGACAAGGCTTCGTAGATCGTTCGTTTTATTTTAAGGAGCAAAGTTCCCGGCGCGTTTAGGAGGGCGCGTCGGGCTTTTTTGTATTCAAAATAGGTGTATAATATTAAAAATGAATATTGTATATTTAGTATGAATTTAGACACGACTGTTTCGCAGTTAAACAGGGTTGGGAAAACAGTTTCCAAAAGGCTTGAGCGTCTCGGAATCAAAACCGTGCGTGATTTGCTGTATTATTTTCCTTTCCGCTATGAAGATTACCGCAGGTTGATTCAAATCGCCGAATTAAAGGAAGGCGAGATGGTAACCGTTTGCGGTCAGGTGGAATTGATAGCGAATAAAAGGAGTTTTCGAACGAAAAAAAATATTACCGAAGGACTTGTTTCCGACAAAAGCGGAACGGTGCGGGTGGTTTGGTTTAACCAGCCTTTCTTAACAAATAATATCCATCCCGGGGATATTGTTTTTTTATCGGGCAAGGTGCAGACGGACATGCTCGGTCCGCAATTGGTCAGTCCGGTGTACGAAAAATTTTCTGCCGGAAAAGGGGACGCGGAAAACACCCATACCGCACGTCTGGTTCCTATTTATTCCACCACTTATGGTATAACCCAAAAACAAATCCGTTTTCTGGTCAGCCAGATTATTGGTTTGGCGGAGCAAATCAAAGAATGGATTCCGGACATAATTTTAGAAAAAGAAGATTTGACACCTCTGGCGGATTCAATAAAGGGAATCCATTTTCCGAAAGACGAAAACGATTTGAAACAAAGCACCGACAGGCTTAAATTTGACGAATTATTCATAATTCAATTAAAAGCGGAATTGGCGAGAATAGAAAAGAACGCGCTCAAAGCGCCGAAATTGGAATTTAAAGAAGCGGGGATAAAAAAATTTGTGGACGGCCTGCCGTTTACGCTTACAAAATCCCAAAAAATTTCCGCGTGGGAAATTCTGCAGGATATTTCCAAAAGCACGCTCATGAACCGTCTGGTTTCGGGAGATGTCGGATCCGGGAAAACCGTGGTTGCCGCCATCGCCATGTATGATGCTTTTTTAAACGGCTATCAGTCAGCGATAATGGCGCCGACAGAGATTCTTGCGAACCAGCATTATCAGTCATTATCAAATTTATTCAAAGATTCTGAAATCAGTATCGGCTTATTGACCGGAAGTTCAAAAGACAAAAAAGCGATGGTGAAAAAAATAAATGACGGGGAAATAAAAATGGTTGTTGGCACGCACGCGTTATTGTCGGAGGGAGTTAATTTTAAAAATCTTGGCTTGGTTGTGGTGGATGAGCAGCACCGTTTCGGCGTGGGGCAACGAAAACTGATAAAAGAAAAGGGAAAAGGTGCGCATTTTTTAAGTATGACCGCCACTCCGATTCCCAGATCGCTGGCGCTGATGATATATGGCGATCTTGATGTTTCCATAATAAACGAACTTCCGCCGGGTAGAAAAAAAATATTGACGCGGCTGGTTGAACCGGCAAACAGAAGCAAGGCTTATGAATTTATCCGCGGGCAGGTGAAACAGGGGAGGCAAATTTTTGTGATTTGTCCGCTGATTGAAAATCCTGAGACCGAAAACGCTGGTTTTGTCATTCCCGCGAAAACGGGAATCCAGGACAAAAAGACGGTAATGAATGAATTTGAAAAACTTTCTAAAAATATTTTTCCCGATTTGAGGGTTTCATATTTGCACGGCAAAATGAAGTCGGCCGAAAAGGAAAGTATTATGGCAAAATTTAAAGCGGGAGAAACAGACGTTTTAGTTTCCACCTCGGTGGTGGAAGTTGGAGTTGATATTCCAAATGCCAGCGTGATGATGATAGAAGGGGCGGAAAGTTTCGGTTTGGCGCAACTGCACCAGTTCAGGGGTAGAGTGGGAAGATCGAGTCACCAATCCTATTGTTTTTTATTTACCGGTTCGGAAACGCCTCGAGCGATGGAACGTTTGCGGTACTTTGAGCAGACAAACGACGGATTTAAACTGGCTGAAAAAGATCTGGAAATGCGCGGTCCGGGCGAGGTGTACGGGGTTGAGCAGAGTGGAATGATGAATTTGCGTTTGGCGAATTTGAGCGATAAAGAACTGATAAAAAAAGCGCGGGAAGCGGCCAAAATAGCCGTTGAAAACATTGATAATTACCCTAATTTAAGCGAAAAAGTCGAGGAGTGGGAAGACAGCGTTCATCTTGAATAAAGGCGGCCTGATATTGACAAAAAGCCGGATTTGTAGTAGTCTAACAAGTTCGGTTTTTTTTGCCTTTCGGGGCGGAGAAACCGGTAACCGGTAAAGGAGCAAAACCATGGATTCCTCCCCGTTTCTTGAAGCCGGGGGAGAGGGGATCAACCTGACTGGGTGCCTGAAAGGGACCAGAGTCGGGATCGTATATCTCTTTTGCGGCGAAATTTACATCATCGTCGGAAGAGGGAGAGCGGGGATATCCCCTCGGACTTACAAACTTAGGAGCCTCAAGATTAAGAGGCAGAAGGGAGGCGGAGGAGAGATAAGTCCGGAATCAGCCGAAAGAATCGTTCGGTTTTTGGTTAAACATGGTTATGCGGCGCGGCCACTGTTTTGAGAGCCGCCCGTTTGCTCGGAAGTACCCCCGTCTACCAAGACGGGGTGTTGTTTTTTATAAATATGTTTGAGAAGAATGTTTGGGAAGTAATTTTGAGCGGGTTTGACCCCGACCGCGTCGGGGTCACCCTGAGCCCTCGCGGGCGAGGAAAGCGAAAAATTTCTTCCCAAACATTCTGTCCTAATTATTTCTCAATTATTCGTTCCACCAGTTCTTTTACATTTTTTACCGGAGCGATTTTAATGCCGGCGATTTTAGAAGGGGATTTTGAAAACGGAATTACCGCAAAATCAAAACCCATTTTTTTTATCTCGTTTAATCTTTTTTCCGTTTGGGCAACCGGGCGGACTTCTCCTCCCAGTCCGACTTCTCCGAAAGATGCGATATTTTGCGGCAAAGTTTTATTTTTTAATCCCGAAGCCAGAGCAAGAATAACAGCCAGATCAGCAGCCGGCTCGCTCGCTTCAAGCCCGCCGACAACGTTTAAAAATACATCATAAGATTCCAAAGGCAAACCGGCGCGTTTTGATAAAACCCCGATTAAAACCTGCAGGCGATTCAAGTCAAAACCGGAAGCGCGCCTTTGCGGGAAACCGAAGTTTGTTTTTGTGACCAGCGCCTGGATTTCAACCAGCACCGGCCGGCTGCCTTCTATCAGGCAGGCCACCGCCGATCCGGAAACCTGTTCGCCCCGTCCGGCGAGGAATGCTTCCGATGGATTTTTTACTTCCTGCAGACCGCTCGTTTCCATTGAGAAAACTCCGATTTCGTCGGTTGATCCAAAACGATTTTTGGCCGTCCGTAAAATTCTGTACACGTGGTATTTGTCTCCTTCAAGATAAAGCACGACATCAACCAGATGTTCCAAACTTTTTGGTCCGGCTACATTTCCATCCTTTGTAACCTGGCCTATGAGCACGATTATCACTCCGGTCGTTTTTGCCAGTTCCATCAGTTTGGCCGTGCAGGCTTTAATTTGGTTTATATTCCCCGAACCTCCTTCAACTTCTTCAGAATAGATTGTCTGGATTGAGTCGATAATTATCAAAGGGCTGGCTGATTTTTTTATCGTCGCTATTATGCTTTCAACATGCGTGGCGTTTCCCAATTTTAGGGTTTGAGCTTTGGTTTTCAGGCGATCTGCCCGGAGTTTAATCTGTTCAACGGATTCCTCGCCGGAAATGTACAAGGTATTCGGAATTATGGCCGCCAGTTGGAGTGCGAGCGTCGATTTACCGATACCCGGTTCGCCACCTAATAAAATAAGAGAGCCGGGAACAAGCCCTCCGCCCAGCACCCTGTCCAGTTCATCAATGTTTGTTTTGATCCGTTCAAATTTTTTGCCTTCAATTTTATCCAGTGTCGTGGTTTCAATTTCCGGATAATTGATTTGAGTTGAAGAACCTGCATTTGTTTTAAAATTTGAAGTCGGTTTTACTGATTCCGTAATCGTGCCCCATTTTCCGCATTCCAAACAGCGCCCAGACCATTTTGTGTATTGGGCGTCGCAGTTGGAACAGACGAAGGAAACATTCTTAGGCATATCAATACCTTTTATAATGCTTTACACCATTTGTCGTTTTGAGATTTTACGCCTCCCTTCCAGCCAGTAGCATTTTGGGTATCGTCGCAGACCGCTTTGTCTATTAATACATCAGCTGCTCGGACGACCCCACCGTTACCAAGTAACTGAGCATGAATCGGGTTATTTACAACGCCACCGGGGAAATTTCCTAATTGTGAGGGGGGTAAAACAATATACCTCCAGCCAGAAATTTTTGCCTTTCTCCAGGATTGGTTATTGTTTCCAGGAAATCTGCCGGTTCCTGGCGCTTCGGCGCTAATTTTTGAACACATAGAGCAAAGGCTAGGGTCACTCATAGTTGCATCATTGGATTGTGGGCAGTTTGCGGCTTCCGGATGTTTTTTTATAAAAGCTGGGTCACCAGGACCTCCTGCGCCAGACCACCCACCTCCTCCAGACTGAAATTGATTGCCGTTACCTAATGAAACACCCCCGTGATCAGCACCCTCAGTAAACAGAAATCCAACGGGCAAATTATTTCTATTTTGGTTGGTTATAATTTGTATAACCCACCCTTTTTGCAATGCTTGCTTTATAAAACTTAATGAATTTAAGGCCATCACATCCCCGCAGCCCAGATTACTCAAAAAACCAGAAGCCGTCCAGACGCAGTGATTTGGCCCTACACACACACCTGCTTTATCAAGTACCTCTGCAGCAGCATTAGCAGTATCGGGATCGCATCCTGTAGAGCTGAATCCTTGGCCATTGAGGAGTGTCGCTATCTCCTTGCCTGCCTGAGTAGCTGGAGGGCCTTTTTGTGTATCTGACATTTGTTTCTCTTGATCTGCTGGCCAATCTACCGGTTGAATGTATAGCACTTTCAAAGTATCAAATGTCACCAGAGCCGGATTTATGTTATATAAAATCGCATAAGAACCCCAGGCAATCACCAGTCCGATCACAGCCTGGAATATTTTTTTGTATCCGGTAATTTTTCCTTCGCCTCCGCCTGAAGTTATTATTCTTACACCTTGGATCATTATCATTATTACCGCCACGACCGTCACGATGCCAAGCGCAAATTTATATATGGCTCCCATGTATTCAGATATCCAGGGAAGATGGAGGTATCCTTCCGCATCCACGTTTTTAGACGGATCGCTGAAAGTCAATCCCGGGATATCAATTTCAAGAATTGGTTTTGCAATTTGGAGATCTTTTACAAGATCTGTTGTGCCCGGACTTGATTGTTGTTTTGCGTAATTTAGCGGGTCAAGATAGCAAAGTTTGCTACTGCATTTGCCGATGCCGCCTTGCAATAGAACATAAGGTGCGCATTCACTGTCGTTACCTGTCGGGCATTCCTTGTCTGTTTTAGTGCATGTGGTATTTGTGCCACAGGGGATAGTCGTAGGTGCCGCTGCCGCAGGCCGGTTTTGGTCACATTTACCTTGCCCACAATCGGTACTGCAGTATTGTGCGCATTGAGCAGGCCTATTTAAACAGTATTCTCCGGCATAAAATTTGTCGCCCGATGATCCGCAGTTGGAAGAATTTTTATAGTCATCGCAGGAGGGGAGATCGGATACGCAACAGCCTACGTGTGTGAAGTTTGCAGGAGGCGCGCACCCCTCCGGCAATGGGACGCCCCCGCCGGTTTCATCCGCAAAGACAACGCGTGCATTCAAAAAAAATCCTGAAGCTATAATTAGTATTAAAAAAAATTTAATCGTCTTCATATTTTATTGTGTTTGCGTATCTACGGTTGTTTGTAAATCAGTTGCCCCTGTATCCTGGGATGACCCCGTATCTTGGGTCGTGGTATCCGGTTTTACTATTGCCTGTTCAAGAAGTTTGGTTACATCGATATCCGGGTTTATAAGGATCTTTCTGTTGTTTAAAAAAACCGCGGGCAGAGAAGTTATTTGCAACTGGTCGGCCAGATTTAACGAATCGGTGATTTTTTGTTTGGTTGCATCGGAGTTTGTGCAATCCCACCATGTTTGCGCGTTTAAATTCAAACCGTCCGCGATTTTTCTTAAGCCGGGTTCCTGTAGATTGTTCGTATTTTGCATGGCGATATCCAAAAATTGCCAAAACTTATTCTGTTTTCCGGCGCATTGCGCCGCCTGGTGCGCCAGTGTGTATCCATCGCTGAAGAAATTTGATCTCGGCGCGTCTTTCCAGACCAGGCGCGTATCCAGTGGATGTTTTGAGACAAAATCTTTTATTAAAAAATTTACTCTTTGGCAGTCTTTGCATCCGATATCTCCGAATTCAACGATTGTTATGGGGGCCCCGGGATTTCCCATCATGGGATCGGAATCGTCAATCGGTATATTGCTTGTTTGGTCGGCAATGAGGGGAGTAGGGTTGGGTGTAACCGTTATATTGATTGCTTTTCTGATTTCCACATAAAAAAGCAGGCCGGCAATCAGTACAACCGCGAGAAGCAAAAAAATAAATTTTTTATTATTCATATTCAAAATTAAAGTTTCGATTGGAACACTCCGGTTTGGTTCAAGTCGGTAAACATCACAGTGTTGTTGGTTTTGTCGTAGGAAATGTTCGTTATGTTATAATCGCCGTCCAGGGATATCGGGGTTTTGAGCCCGGTTTTTAAATCTATTTTGTACAGGTCGTCGGTCGCGCCGCTTGCCACCTCTCTGTCCATGCCTGCGCCTTCATCCAACTCTTTCGGGACCGCGCAGAAAAGAGTGTTTTCATCGCCGAAAGAACATTTGTCGGCCCAGGTGTCTAAGTTCAGCATCTGGCGCCCGCTTCCGATGGCGTCGCCGTAGGAATTGACGATCCATAATTCAGGTTTGTAGTCGCTGCGGGAACTATCGACGCTGTAAAGCAGTTGTTTGCCTGTAGGCGACCATTTGGGCAAGAAGTCCTGCCCCTCCACAATCGTCGATTTGAAGTTTTCACCGTTTAAGCCCACAAAAAGTTCTTCTTCCCGTTCCGCTCCCTGCGGTTCGCCGGTTTGTGAAAAAGCCACCACCTGTTTGCTCGGGGACCAATCCATTATCACCTTGTCGGCGTTGTCTCCCATCGGTTCGATTATTTTTGCTCCTGTTCCGTCGTCGTTGACGGTAACCAGAAATCTGCTTTCAGGGGAAAGCCCCATGCTTTTCGCCGCGATTTGCGATCCGTCCGGGGAAAAGGTAAATTCCTGCCAGTGCTGGGGAAGGCTGATTTGCGTTTTCGTGTCAAAATTATAGACAATTTTTGAGTTGTCCGGGTATTCAATAACCGCTTCGTTTTTATTCGGCGCCCAAGTTACGTTGCTGGCGCTGTAAAATACCTGGTCGGATAATGATTTTATTTGCCCATCAGGCATAACCTGATAAAATTTTCCGTCGCTGGCGTTGTAGTATCTGAAATTTCCGCCGGTGTTCAAAGATGGGTATGTCGCATAGTCGGTTGAAACCTGCGTAACGGCGGCCGGCTTGTAATATCCCGGAGCGGTTGGCTGGATAATTCCGCCCGGAGGCAAAATGCCGGTTGGCTGTTGGCCCGCGCCGGTGGTTGTGGCCGGCCGTGTGCCTGCTCCCGGGAGCTGACCGGTGGTTGTCGGCGAAGGGGACACCGGAACTTGTCCGAAAGGTGCGGGTCTTGTCAGTATGTAATAAAGACCGTATGCTATGAGCCCTGCAACTAAAAGAAGAAGTATGCCGAGCAGAATTCTTTTGAGGGTTGGTGACATATGTTTATTGTCTAAAATTGAATTGGCGATTACTTTTTGATTTTATTGATCTTTTTTTGCAAACTTTTTATTTCATCCTGTTTTTTTTGTTCATTTTTTCCTTTCCCAAAATAAACAATTATTAACGCAATAAGCAGAAAAGGAATTGTAATGATCATCCATGCCGTTGAAGCCAGTGCCTCCCCAAGCCAAGTAATTTTTTTCTCCTTCGCGCCAATATCCTTAATCTTTGCTGTTTTAAGTTCGCCCTGCAAATTTTTCATTTGTTTCTCATATTCCGCCAGCTCTTTTTGCATAGCCTCGCTCATAGCTCCCCGTCCTCTCGCTTTCTGTGACCCCATGTCCGTAGCTATATCTTTTTCATCTTCTTCCTCATCGTTCTGCGCTCCTCCTCCGCCACTACCTGCATAAAGCGCACGTGGTTGATACTCCATGTTATTGAAGCGGTTTCCATACTTTTCACCTGGTGCTGGCTGTTGGGTCGCTGCGTCATTCTGTCCTCCCGGGTTCGCAGGGTTTGAATTATTTTGTTCCATTTCTTCTTCCTCATCGTTTTGCGCTCCTCCTCCGCCACTACCTGCATAAAGCGCACGTGGTTGATACTCCATGTTGTTAAAACGATCGCCGTATTTTTGTTTTTGCATCTGCGTTGCAGCTTGCGTCTGTTGTGAAGGGGAAAGCGCCATACTTCGGGTTCAAATATTAAAAATCCAAAACCCAAATCGTTTTTAAATGTATGGGTTTTCTTATTTTATTATCAATTTTTTATCTTCCAATGCTAGTTGATATTTGCTCTTCATTTTTCCTTTTAAAATAATTTCCGATATCAGGCTTTCAACCTTGCCCCGCACTTCCTGGCGCACATCGCGGGCGCCGTTGTTTTTTTCCGGCAATTGTTTCACCAGCCATTCCATGATTTGCGGGTCGTTTTTTATGGTGGTGTGATACTGTTCGAGACGCTTGTTAAGATCCGTAATTTCCAGCTCGGCAATTCTGGCCAAGTCGGTTTCGTTGAGCGGATTGAATACGCAAATTTGATCCAGCCTGTTAATGATTTCAGGCGAGAAATAGTCCTTCAGTTTTTCTTTCAGTCGTTTTTTGTTTTCCGCACTATCCGAGCGGTCGCGGTCAAAGCCGATGGAAGCCCTTTTGGCCTCTTCGGCTCCAAGTGAAGTGGTTAATATTATTATAGCATGTTTTAAGGAAATTTTCTTCCCCACGGAGTCTGTCAGTTCGCCGTTTTCAAGCATCTGCAGAAGAAGCTTGGTTACATCTTTGTGCGCTTTGTCCACTTCGTCCATTAAAATTACGCAGTATGGGTTTAATTTTATTCTGTCGGTGAACTGGTTGCTTTCTCTGTAGCCGACATATCCCGCCGGTGAACCCAAAAGTTTGGACACGCTGAAGCTCTCGCTGAACTCACTCATGTTGAGCTGAATCAGCGAGTTTTGGCTGGGATACAGAATTTTCGCCAGGGTTTTCGCCAGTTCTGTTTTTCCGACGCCGCTTTGGCCGACGAACAAAAATGAAGCCAGCGGGCGGTTTGGGTTTGACAACTCAAGCTGGGATTGCCTGACAAGCCTGCTTACTTCGCCCAGCACGGCGTCTTGTCCGACGATATATTTATTCAGTTCGTCTTCAAGATTGCTTAATCTATCCACAACGTTTAAGAGCAGGCTGTTGACCGGAGCGTCTATTACTTTTGCGAGTTGGTTGATTATATCGATATTGGTAACCGTGCCGATTATTTTTTTTCTGGTATTTTTAACCGCCAACTTTGCGCCTTCCAGTTCTTTTTGAAGTTTATTTTCTTTGTCTTTCAGTTTAACCGCGTCTTCAAACCGATCGTGAATGGCGGCTTCTTCTTTTGCATCGGTTATTTTCTCCAACTCCTGTTTCAGTTTCCATAATTTTGTTTCGGAAGGGGAAGGCTTGGCTGCCAGCCTTTTCGCCGCCGCCGTTTCATCCAGAAGATCGATGGCTTTATCGGGTAAAAATTTATTGGAAATATATCTGTCCGCAAGACGCGCGGCTGCGTCTATCGCTTCATCTGTAATTTTAAGATTGTGGTATTTTTCGTAATTTTTTTTGATGCCGGATAATATTTTTATCGTATCTTCAACATTTGACTCTTTAACATAAATCGGCTGGAAGCGCCTTTCAAGCGCCGCGTCGCTTTCAATGTATTTTTTAAATTCGGACGGCGTGGTGGCGCCGATGCACCGCACCTGGCCTCTGGCCAAAACCGGTTTTAAAATATTGGCGGCATCCATCGTACCTTGGTTGGATCCGGCACCGACAATATTGTGCAGTTCGTCTATGAATAAAATTATGTCCGGATCGCGGGCAATATCTTCAATCACTTGTCTTAGCCTGGCTTCAAATTCTCCGCGGTAAGTGGTGCCGGCGATTAACAACCCCATGTCCAGGGCATAGATTTTTTTATTGAGCAAAATATCCGGCACGTCTCCGTCTGCTATTTTTTTGGCCAATCCTTCAACAATGGCGGTCTTGCCGACACCCGGGTCGCCCAGCAACACCGGATTGTTTTTTGTGCGTCGGCAGATTATTTGTATCATCCTTTCTATTTCCGCTTCCCGGCCGATGACCGGGTCAATGTTGGATTGGATGTCCGGACTGGTAAGATTGGCGGCAAAAAATTCCAGCATCATTTCTTTCTTTTTATTTTTGTTTGTATTATTTGTAAACGGAACGATGTCTTCACCCAAACTTTCCTGCAGCCTGTCCATGATTTCCGGAGCATCATTGATTTCTGAAAACTGGGATACGTTGGCTAGGATGCTTTCCAACTGTCCTTCAATTTCCGAAATTTTTAAATTATTTTTTTTGAAAAACAATTCAAGCTGCGGATCGTTTAAGTGAATCAATGACGAAAGCAAATGCTCTGTGCCAACATAGTTGTGTCCGTTTTCCTCCGCCACGAGCATGGCTTTTTCCAAAGCGACTTTTGAAGAGGGTGAGAAAGGGGAGAGAGTCATTTGGTCCCGGCCCGGCTCGTTCAATATATTTGTTATAGTTTCAAAATTTACCTCCGAATCAATCATGACTTTCTCAATATTTTTGGGAGTTACTTTGTATCTGTTTAAGATTTCATTTGCCACGGAGCCCTTTTGTAAAGACAAGGCAAAAAACAGGTGCATCGGCTCGACGGATTCACTTTTTAATTCGGTCGCCAGCCTAATGCTTCGTACCAGCACTTCGCGCAGATGGGTTGAAAATCGGTCTACGATATTTGACATAATAATTCAAGTTATACTCCTTAAAATAACCAATCGGTTTGCTCTTTTTTCGCTTGTATAATATAATATTTTCATCTAAGTTGTCAAAGAAATTTATATTATGGCTACAATACTTCCCGGCATTTTTAAAGCGTACGATATACGAGGAATTTATCCGTCGGAATTGAATGAAGAATTGGCCTACAAAGTGGGTAGGGCATTTGCCGAATTTATTAAAACAAAAGTTCAGAAAGATGAAATTACTGTTGCAGTCGGCCAGGACATGAGAATTTCTTCGCCACCACTATTTAAAGAAGTTGTGAGGGGAATCACGGAGCAAGGTGTAAACGTAGTTGATATTGGTCTTGTTTCCACCCCAACCTTCTATTTTGGAGTCAGTTTTTACGGTTATGACGGCGGTTTGCAGGTTTCGGCATCGCATAATCCGGCCAAATACAACGGTTTTAAAATGGTGCGGGCCGCGGCCGTGCCGATCAGCGGAGAAACCGGCATAATGGAAATTCGCGACATGGTAATTCAGGATGTCATTCCCGCGAAAGCGGAAATCCAAGGCAAGGTTTCAAAAAGAGAAGGGGTTTTGGCGGATCAGATAAAATTCGCATTGGATTATGCGGATTTGAAAAAAATAAAGCCGTTTAAGATTGCAATCGACACGGCCAACGGCATGGGCGGACCGATGATTGAGGAGTTATTCAAATATTTGCCGTGCGAAATTGAAAAATTATATTTTGAATTAGATGGAAATTTTCCCAATCACGAAGCCGATCCGTTGAAAGAAGAAAATATGAAGGATCTGCAGAAAAAAGTGGTTGAGACCGGTGCGGATTTGGGAATAGCCTTAGACGGCGACGCCGACAGATTGTTTTTTGTTGATGAAAAAGGCAGATCGGTTGAACCGGCAATGGTGCGGGGAATTTTGGCAAAAATCTTTTTACGCGATAATCCGGGCGCGAAAATTTGCTATGACATCCGTCCGGGGAAAATTACAATCGACATGATTGAAGAAGGCGGAGGAGTGCCGGTTGTCACGCGCGTCGGACATTCTCTGATAAAAGAAAAAATGGCTGAAGTTGGCTCCGTTTTCGCCGGTGAATCCTCGGGGCATTTCTTTTTGAAAATGCCGCACGGGATTTTTGAGGCGCCGGAAATAATGATTTTGAAGATTTTGCAGGAGTTGTCCGAGAGCGGAAAAACTTTCAGCGAATACACCGCGCCGCTCTATAAATACTTTAATTCAGGAGAAATTAATTTTGATGTGAGTGATAAAAAAATGGTGTTTGATAAGTTGAAAGAAAAATACGGCGCGAATTTGCAATATGATTTTGACGGCCTAAGTTTCCAGTGGCCGGATTGGTGGTTTAATGTCCGCGCCAGTAATACGGAAAATAAAATACGGTTGAATTTGGAATCGACGAGCGAAGAAATTATGAAAAATAAAGTTGAGGAATTAAGTAAATTAATTAAATCCTAATTATTAATTTTATGGTGGCTAAAAAAGTTGGAAAGCAAATAGATGTTAATTCCCGTTGGGCAGAAAGAAGAGCGGAAAATTTTCGTCAGAATCAGGAGGACGATAAAGATATTGAATACAACAAGCGCCAGGAAATTTCAAAGAGAATAAAATCGGCCGGCATTAAGCTAAAAAATATTTACAAAGCCAAGCTGGGCGATGATATGCGCGCATTCGAATATACGGTTATAAAAATAGACCGGATCAGCGGTGAGGTTAGCCTAAAAAATGAGCATGCAACCATAAGAAAAGTGCACGTGCTGGATGGATTGTTCGGTGCGAGATAATATCTAAAATATTATTTTTTCTATGAAAAATAAAATTGGTTTGATTGCCTTACCGTTTTTTTTGATTTTCCTCGGAGCGGGATGTTCAAATTCAGGCAAAGGTTTTGCCGATCAGTTTGTGCCGGTAGAAAGTACGAATCCGGCAACAAATACCGTTGTGACTACTTCCACTGCGAACCCGCCGGTTTCACCGTCAGAACGCGGTATGGTTGCCCTTAAAATTCTCAATTCAGTGACAAAAAGAGGCGTTCCGGGGGCGCCGATTGTAGTGTCGCATTCCAGTATCGTTGTTAACGCCGATGCAAACGGTAATATTGAGATCCCGGCAAGCTATAATGGAATCTATGTGCCAAAAATTGAAGATTATTTCGCTTCCGGAGAAATAAATATAGATGAAAAACAGAGTCCGATTGAAGTACTTTTGCAGCCGGAGCCGGCTCAGAAAAATTTTGAAATCGTATATTTGGAACCACAGATTGTCCAAAGTGCCGATGGTTCCACGGAAATAGACGGTAAAATTTCCGGTTCGGATGTTAAAGATATAAGCATCAGCGTTTTAAATTCAAGTTTAAATGCCGTTTCCGATCAGGATGGTAATTTTATTTTAAAGTTGCCGGGCGATTACGGCAGTTACAGATTATATTTCCCTGCTTTAAAAGTGGATAAATATTTTCAGGTTGATGTGATGAAGGGTGATATTAACAAAGTTATAATCAAGATTTAATATGCGAAAAGGATTTTTCATCGGCCTATGTATTTTTCTGCTAATTATCGTTGTGGGAGGCTATATATTTTTACAGGGATATAATGAACTCGCTTATAATAAGGGCAAATACACGCAGATTCAAAATTTGAGGGCCAGTTTTTGCGGGGCCCTGGGCGGAGAGATGAGGGAAGCTGCAAGCGGAATTGCGAGTTCTTTCACGAAGTGCGAATTTCCGTACCGGGGAGGCGGTAAGGCCTGCCAGTCCTCTAAGGATTGTTCGGGATTGTGCATAGTCACTAGCCCGAATTTTAATGGCGTGATGCCTGAAGAATTAAAAAAATGTAAACAGGGAGAAAACGGGATGTTCGATTGTTCAGGCCAGATTTTTCAGGCCCAATGTCAGCAATGGCCTCTTGAAAATTGCGAGAATGTTTTGGAATATGATCATGGAATAGTTAAAGAAGTATTTTCCAAAAATTGTTCAATTGGGTTTTTTGGAGATCTCTTATCTAGGTACTAATAATTAGATAGAATATTAGTTCAAATTAAATCAATTCTTCCTCAAAACCATTGACAAAAAGCCATTTTTGTGTTATTTTATTTGGCTGAGTTCAACTATAATATATTTGAGATTCTGACTAGGTCTTGGGTCGGGCATGGTGCCGAAGCCCTAACGGAATTTCAAAAAATTGCTCTTTTTATGAGGTGACATATGCGTCTTGCGTTTGCGTTATTTTGTACCTTGGTTTCGGGATGCGCGCCGTTCTGCTTCCCCTGCGAGCCGACCAGACGGCAGCAATGAGTGCCGGTTCTTTCTTGGATGTTTTGCGCTCAGACATCCGGGAAGATTTATCTTCAACTTGAGCGCCACTAAAAAATCCCGACATTGTCGGGATTTTTTAGTTTCCAATAATAATTTATTGTCTGATAATTGTCGCAACATATAAGAATCCGACCAAAAAAGGAACGCCTAGCAATATGACTAAAGAAATTATCCCCATTTTTTTCCTGTTTTCAACAAAACAATAGCCTATAACGCCGATAAGCGGCAGAAAAATTATTAGTATAATCCATAGCCATTTATTTTCTTTTAAATCTGTTCTGGTAAGGGCCCCGATTAGCGCTATAAACCAGATAACGATCCAGGCGATTGCCACCGCTAACATCGGCAGCAATACCGCCAGCACTTTTAAAGCTGTCATATTTTTAAAAATTAAAATTTAGTTTCCTAAATATCTAAATCTTGGCATCTTTTTTCCGTCAATTTCAACTTCTTCCAAAAACATTTTTAAAGGACGGACCCAGAGATTGTCTTCTTTATAGAGAGGTTTGTAAACCACGAGTTCCTCAAGCGTTTCGCTGTGGCGGGCAATTCCAGTCACTTCATATTGCTTGCCGCTGTAGTGTTCGTATTTGCCCAATTGAAGCATAAAATTAACTTTCCATCCCTCTTAATCTTTTTATTCTTTCTTCAATCGGCGGATGAGTGGAGAAGAGATTTGAAATCTTTCTTCCGTTTAAAGGATTCGCGAGAAATAAATGCGCTGTGGCCGGAGTCACGCGCGCCATCGGCTGGTTTTCGGCTGCAATTTTTTCCAGCGCGTTTGCCAGCCCTTCGGGATAACGGGTGAGTAGAGCGCCGGAAGCATCGGCCAGATATTCGCGTTTGCGCGAGATCGCCAATTTTATCAGTTCGGCGATAAGGGGTGAGAGGATCGCCAGCACAATTCCCACTATCATAAAAATCACGCCGATATTCCCGCCTTCTTTACTGTTTCCTCTGCGTGAAAATAATCTCGTTCGTAAAAAAATATTTGATAGGATTGAAATTGCGCCGACCATTACTGCCACTAGTGTCATAAAGCGGATGTCGTAATTTCCGACATGCGAAAGTTCGTGCGCGATCACGCCTTCCAATTCTTCGTTTTGCAGTTTTTCAATCGCGCCTCTGGTGATGGCGATTGAAGCCAGCGCGGGTTTTCGGCCGGTGGCAAACGCGTTTATAGCCGGATCTTCAATGATATAAATTTTTGGTACGGGCAGGCCGGCGGTGATGCATAGATTTTCCACCATGTGATAGACATACGGATTGGCATCATGTTCAACCGGCTGGGCACCGCTGGTCCAGAGCGCAATTTTATCGCCCTGAAAATATGAAATTGTCGTCATTCCGAAAGAAAACAGAATGGCGATAAAAACACCGGCGTAAGAACCGTCGCCCCAGGCCTGGTCGTAAACATAACCCAAACCAATGATGACGGCGATAAAAATCATCATTAGAACAACTGATTTCCTTTTATTGGAGTCTATGTCATTGTAAATCATATTAATATAATGAGGGCTATGAATTATCTTTTCGCTTTCTTCGCCCGTGAGGGCTCAGGGTGACCGCTACGGCGATCAAACCCGCTCAAAGACAATTCATAGCCCTCATCTAATTCTGGTCTGTGCTGTTAATTAAAATTTTACCTGTACATTTTGTTTTTCGGTTTCGTCAGCCTGGAAGAAATCGTATTTTTTGAAGTTCATCATACCGGCAAAAATATTTGTCGGGAAGACCTGGATTTTTGTGTTGAAGTCACGGACATTGCCGTTGTAGAATCTGCGGGCCGCCTGAATTTTATTTTCCGTATCGCTGATTTCATTTTGTAATGCCAGGAAATTTTGGTTGGCTTTTAAATCCGGATAATTTTCACTGACGGCAAACAGTGTTTTTAAGGTGCCGGACAATTGGTTTTCGGCTTTTTCGCGATCGGCCATTGATCCGCCCTTTGCGGCCATGGCTGCGGTTCGGGCTTCGGTTAATTGCACCAATGTGTCGTGCTCATGAGTCATGTAGCCTTTCACGGTTTCAACCAAATTCGGAATCAGGTCGTATCTGCGTTTTAATTGCACATCAATGTCGCTAAACGCCTCATCTACGCGATTTTTTGACCTTATTAAGCCGTTGTAAGTCGCCGCCAGCCACAAAGCTATTACTACTATCACCGCTAAAATAATGTATCCTATCCCCATAAAATTTAAATTAAAAATTATTTAAACCTTGCCATTCCCGATCAAATGCCGGGGGCTTGGCTTTTTTGCTAATATATTATATGATATACCAATAAAAATATCAAGGTTACCGCGAATTAACTAAATTATTCTATGATTACTCTTTTGATTTTTTTAGCCATCCTGGCCGTGCTGGTTTTATCGCATGAATTTGGGCATTTTATCGTCGCGCGAAAAAGCGGAATGAAAGTGTACGAATTCGGTTTCGGATTTCCGCCAAGGTTGTTCGGCATACAGCTTCTGAAATCAAGAAAACCGGAAAAAACGGACGAAAAAGAAATAAAAAAATGGCGTTTTATCTGGGGCGGAAAAGAGCCTGTGGCGCAGGAGGGCGACAGCGCTCTTGAACACGGGACTCTTTATTCTTTCAATTTAATTCCGCTGGGAGGTTTTGTAAAAATTAAAGGCGAAGACGGCGAAGAACCCGGTCCGGACAGTTTCGGAGAGAGACCGGCCTGGCAAAGGGCGCTCACCCTTGTCGCCGGAGTCGCGATGAATATAGTTCTGGCCGCGGTTTTACTTTCCATCGGTTTTGCCGTCGGCATGCCTCAGGCGGTTGACGAAAATTCTTCCAATATTAAAGACAGGCATGTGGCCATAGTCCAGGTTATATCCGGCAAGCCGGCCGATCTGGCGGGATTAAAAGCGGGCGACTTTATTATAAAAGTTGATAGCATCGATTCTCCAAGCATGAAACAGCTTCAGGATTATACAAACGCCAATAAGGATAAAAATATTCATCTCACCATAAACAGAAACGGAGAAATACTCAGCAAGGATGTCCACCCCTTCATTTACCCGGACACGGGCAAGGCCGGTTTTGGAATTGCGATTGAAGATGTCGGTTTTGTAAAGTATCCCTGGTATCAGGCGATTTATTACGGAATTATTACGACGGGATTATATATAAAAGAAATTATCCTGGCATTTTACACGCTGATAAAGGGATTGTTTGCCGGCGCTCATGTGGGCGAGGCGCTTTCCGGGCCGGTCGGAATTGCCGTCATGACAGGGCAGGTTGCAAAGCTTGGTTTCGCCTATGTGTTGAATTTTACCGCTTTGTTATCAATCAACTTAGCCATTTTAAACATCCTGCCTATTCCGGCTTTGGACGGGGGAAGATTGCTGTTTCTGGGATTAAGCAAGATTATGCGCCGTCCGATTACGGCCAAGCACGAACAGGTCGCACACACGATCGGGTTTATGCTGTTGATGCTTTTGGTTGTGGTCATAACGGTAAAAGACATCGGAACTTTCAGCGGAGCAATTTTAAATTTCTTCAAACATATTTTTTAAGATATGCAATCAGAACTTCAAAAATTAAAAATGGAAGCGATGCTGGCGATAAAATCTTTGAAAGATAAAGTCCAGCTTGAGGAACTTGAAATAAAATTGCTTGGCCGCAAGGGAGGGGAACTGACCAATATTCTGAAAGGGATAAAAGATTTGAGCGACGAAGCCAAGAAAAATGTGGGACAGCTGGCCAATGAAGTGAAAAAAGAAATTGAAGACGCGTTGGCGAAAAAAAGAAAAGAAATATTATCGAATGACTTTGTCCAAAATTCGGAAAAAGAGCGCGTGGATATTTCTCAACCGGCATTGCCGAAAACGGAACACGGCCATCTGCATCCGAACACCAGAATTCAGAATGACTTGGAAGATTTGTTTACCTCCATGGGTTTTATGGTTTTGGACGGGCCGGAATTGGAAAGTGAATATTATAATTTTTCCGCGCTCAATATTCCGGAAACGCATCCGGCGCGCGATATGCAGGACACTTTTTATATCAAAAACCATTCAAACTGGGTGATGCGCACCCATACTTCGCCGATGCAGGTGCGGGCGATGCAAAAATACGGCGCGCCGTTAAAAATAATCGTGCCGGGAAAATGCTACCGCAACGAGGCGACCGACGTCAGGCATGAACACACTTTTTATCAGATTGAAGGATTGGTCGTTGATAAAGAAATTAATTTCGGACACATGAAAGGCGTGCTTGAAACGGTGGCAAAAAAATTATACGGAGAAGAAACCAAATTGCGTTTGCGGCCGAAGTTTTATCCGTTTGTCGAACCGGGCGTGAACGGGGAAGTAACCTGCTTCTTATGCAAAGGGCAGGGATGCCGGTTGTGCAAAAACACGGGCTGGCTGGAAATTTTCGGCGCCGGCATGGTTCATCCGAATGTTTTGAAAGAAGGAAATATCGATCCGAAAAAATATCAGGGATTCGCATTCGGTTTCGGCCTCACCCGCCTGGTAATGTTGAAATACGGCATTGAAGATATCCGCCTGCTTGAAAGCGGGAATATGAAATTTATAGAACAATTTTAAATCAATATTGTTATTCCTAAATTAACACTGTCATTCCCGCGAAAGCGGCAATCCAGACGATCGGACACTGGATTCCCAATCCAGTTGGGAATGACAACTACATGGGAATCCAGAATATGCATAAGGAGGGCCAATATTATGTATATATTTTGTGTAGAAAAAGAAATGGAACATTGTATGTTGGCATAACGAATAGTTTGATTAGAAGAATTTACGAACATAAAAATGGTTTAGTAGATGGATTTACAAAGAAATATAATGTTCATCAGCTCGTGTATTACGAAGAATATTCTGATGTAAATATCACGATAGCCAGGGAAACCCAGTTAAAAAAATGGAATCGCAAATGGAAATTAGACTTAATTGAAAAAAATAATTCAAATTGGCTCGATTTATATAATGAATTAAATCCGGTGTAAATAATATGGAATCTCTTTGTAAAATATGCGGCGGCAAGCATCCCACTGGCGCATGTCAGGAATTTAAGAAATCTGAAGAAACTACAAAGTCCTATGATTTTTCAACACCCATAGAAAATTTTCAGTATTTTAAATTAGACCCAGCCGAACATAAGAAAATGATGGAGGGTCATGAAAAAAGAAAAGAGGCGATGTCGTCTCAGATGCAAAAAGATTTAACGCCTGTTTTAGACAATAATCCACAAATAAGTCAGGATGGTAAATTAAATTTTGCAGTAATAGGATCGTATGTTTATCTTTTAACAGGTGTCGCTGATGAAATGAAAATGATGCGCATGCAAAAGGATGGTACTTTAACCGAAACCGAGGAAAGTGTCGGTATAAAATCTGAAACTGCAAAAAGCATGGCTGTGTTACCAGGCGATGTCGATTTAGTAAAATATAATGAGTTTAATTTTCAAGGGGAGCCACCGGATAATTTTGAAGGATTGTACAATGAGGGCGATAGGTTTGTTGAGTATAAAATTGGTGATAAGAAAATTATTGGACAACACCCCATGGATCAATTAGTTAAATCATGGGTTGGGTTTACACATGTTCTAGGACCAGAATATGGAATAGGTGACGCCAAAAAAATTAAAAATAAAGCAAGCCGGTACGAGATGATTTTGAAAGCGTTACTGCAATCATATGATGTTGAAGAAATTGCTAATAGGATAGTTGATCTATATATTAAAAAAAGATTTAAAAATAATGATGGCGAAGGGATTGGCCAATATCTGTTGACGAAACCCGAAATGATGAGGGATATGTTTGAACAGAAAGGGACGAAGTACGAATTTGAGATGGAACCGGATAAATATAGTGCACTATTAACTTTAATGAAGAGAGTGTCAGAAATCGCAAAAGAAAAAATCCCTGAAAAAACGAGTGTTAATGTTAATCCTTAATAAATTTTAATTTCTGGATTCCCGCTTTCGCGGGAATGACAAACAAAAGTGCATATGCTTATCTCATATAACTGGCTAAAAAAATACGTAAACTTGCCGGATTCGGTGAGCGCCGAAGAGGTTGCGGAAAAATTGAAACAGAGCACGGTTGAGGTTGAAAAAGTTGAGAATCGGGCCAAGGATTTGGCGAATATTGTTGTGGGAAAAGTTATCAAAGCGGACAAACATCCCGATGCCGACAAATTGAAATTATGCGATGTCGATACGGGCAAGGAACATTTTCAGGTTGTTTGCGGCGGAAGCAATGTGCGCGAGGGAATGCTGGTGGCGCTGGCCAAAGTCGGAGCCAAAGTGAAATGGCACGGAGCGGGCGAATTGGTTGAAATCCAGCCGACGAAAATCCGCGGTGTTGAATCGTTCGGCATGATTTGCGCTTCAACTGAAATCGGCCTTGGTGATATGTTTCCATTGAAAGAAGAAAAAGAAATTCTGGATTTAAGCGCATTGAAAGTAAAACCGGGGACCGCGCTGGCAAAAGCGCTGGGCCTGGATGATGCCATATTTGAAATAGACAATAAATCTTTGAGCAACCGGCCTGATTTGTGGGGTCATTACGGAATCGCCCGCGAAGTGGCCGTGTTGTATAAAAAAGAATTAAAAAAATATGAACCGGCCAAAATAAAAACAGGAAAAGAATTTGACGTTAAAGTGGAAATAGAAGATAAAAAATTGTGTTCGCGCTATATGGCCGTTGCTATATCCGGAGTTACCGTGGCCGGATCCCCGGATTGGTTGAAAAGAAGTTTGCTCTCGGTCGGACTCAGGCCGATAAATAATATCGTTGATATTACGAACTATATAATGATGGATTTGGGACAGCCAATGCACGCCTTTGACGCCCAAAAATTATCAAATGATAAGAATGTAAAAATTGTCGTGCGCCGGGCAAAAGACGGAGAAGCATTTACAACATTGGATGAGCAAAAAAGAACTTTAGATTCATCGATGCTGATGATATCCGCCGGAGAAAAAAATCTGGCCGTTGCCGGAGTCATGGGCGGATTGGAAAGCGGAATCAACAATGATACAAAAACCATCGTTTTTGAGTCGGCAAATTTTGAAGCGTCATCAATACGAAAAACATCAACAAAACTCGGTTTAAGAACGGACTCTTCCGCCCGCTTCGAGAAAAGTCTGGATCCCAATCTTTGCAGTATGGCTTTGCGCCGGGCAGCCGAACTTGTTTTGGAAATATGCCCGGAAGCAAAGATCTCCAGCGCTGTCGTTGACGAGGCAAAATTTCATCTTAGCCGCGGCCCGATTGAATTCGGCCTGGACTATTTGAAAAAGAAAACGGGAGTTGAATTTAAAAAGGCGGAGGTTGTTGCCGTTTTAAAAAGACTGGGTTTTGAGGTCAAAGGAAAAAACCAGGAAATGAAAGTAATAATTCCAACCTGGCGCGCCACCAAAGACATTTCAATTTCGGAGGATTTGGTTGAAGAAATAATCAGAATTACGGGCTATGAAAGCATCCCGTCAAAACTTCCCACGTTCTCCATTAATCCTCCTGAAGAAAATGCTCTTCGTAATTTGGAAAGAAAGGCGCGCAATATTTTGACTAGTGAAATGTCTTATTCAGACGTATATAATTATTCTTTCGTCAGCCCGGTCATGATTGAAAAAATGGGCGATAGCACTGAAAAATACATAGAGCTCGATAATCCATTGTCCAAAGAACGGCCGTATCTGCGCCGGCATTTGATTACCAATCTTTTGGAGAATGTCGTTAAAAATATCGAAAATTATCCGGCCTTGCGCCTGTTTGAAATCGGTAAAACTTTTGTGCCGGAAAAATTGGGGCAGAGGGCATCGGCCAACGGCAGCGAGCTTTTGCCCAGGCAGGATACGTGGCTTACCTCGGTTTACACCGCGAAAAAAAATTCCTCACCGTTTTTTGAGGCGCGGCGGGTGGTGGAAAATGTTTTGGGCGGGATGGGTCAAAGTTTTGAAGTGAAAATTCCGGAAGAAATTTATTCATGGCAGCATCCGAGCAGAGTGGCCAGAATTATGGTTGCGGGGGAAGACGTGGGTTCGGTTTATGAAATTCATCCTGCGGTTAAAGAAAATTTGGGGCTGGAGTGGAACGTCGGAGTGGCGGCTATAAATATCGATAAGCTGGCCGCTTTGCCCGTGCCGGAAAAGAAATATAACGCGCTTTCGGAATTCCCGGCCATAGAACGCGATTTGGCCGTAATTGTAAAAAAAGAAATAACACATGCGGAGATTATAATGGCTGTTGGCGGCATAGATCCGATTTTGAGTTCGGTGGAATTGTTTGACGTCTATGAAGGAGCGAATATCGGGGAAGGATACAAAAGCATGGCGTATCATTTCTCATATCGCGATCCGGCAAAAACCTTAACAACCGCCGAAGCCGATAATATCCAGGAGAAAATAATTGGTGTCTTCAAAAATAAGTTTGGAGCCGATATAAGAAAATAATAATATGTTTAAAAATACCGAGCCGAATCGGGCGATGCTCCGCGAAAGCGCGGAAAATAGTTTGAGCGGTATAATAACCAGAGCGGAATTCGAACAGTTGCCGGAAAAACAATATAAAAAAGGGAACGATGAAGATTACGTGATCACCTGGGAATTATTGGTAAGCAAACTGAAAGGCAAATTTCATACGGGCAATGCCTTGGAAGAATTTTTTAAAGACCTTAGGATATTCGGATATTACAGCCTGGCCGATGAATTGGAAAAAAGATATAGTGAAAAAAATAAAAAAACTAATTAATTGTATTCAAAAGATTAATACTGTGGTATAATATAACTATTAATATTAATTAAGGAGCGGTATGTTCGAAACTTCAAAAGATATTTTATACTTAGTCATCGCATTCTGCATCTTGTGGATAACGGTTTTTCTTTGCTGGGTGTTTTATTACATCGTAAAAATTTTAAAGAACGCCAACCAGATTGCCGAAGAATTCCGTTCGCGCCTTCAGCTTTTAACCGAGGCAATTAGTTATGTCCGCGGCAAAGTGGAAAATATTCATACGCTTCTAAACTTGGCCAGCGGCGGCGTAGCCGGAATGGTACAAAAAGCCGTCGGCAAGAAAGCGAAAGACTGGGTAAACAGAGAATCGGACAAGATGAACAAATCCGCGAAAGACGCCGTGGATAAGGCTGTGGAAGCAACGGCCAAAGGAATGAAAAAGATGGCCAAGAACATGAAAAAATAATTTAGAAAATAAAAAGGGCCCAAGTGGGCTCTTTTTTTTTCTTACCTTTCGTCCTTTCATAACAACTTTATGGACTCATCAGTGCCGAACTAATCGGCAGAGGTAGTGGGGAAGGTGGTAAGACCTTCCCGGTTGAGTGCACCCTGCTTACCCAGGGTATGTGCTGTTGTTGGTGAGAGGCTTGGTAGTCGGTCAGTCGGCGGTCGTTGCGAGGAAGCGGTAGACGTCGCCCCAACCACTGTCACGGTAGCCCCAGTAGATGCGCATACCGTAGGAGTTGCACTTCCCCTCCAGAACCGGCGCGAGCAGGATTCCGTCGTCCTTCTGGATCGAGATGGAACCGAGAGCGATGGTCGGAAAGTCGTCCAGCAACTGGCGGTTCTGTTTCCCGAAGGACATCAACTCTGGAAGAGTCCCGAAACGGAGGTTGTGCGACATCATGTACTGCATGACGTCGTCGATGTAGGCGGCGTGACCGAAGTGGATGAGCTGGAGCTCGACCTTGTGGACGCCGGAACCCTTGATCGGGAACATCTGCGGCGTGATGTCGTGGAAAAAGTCGTAGTTGTTTTCCGCGACCATCTGATCGAAACTCTTCGTGTAGTCCACCGTAACGGGATAGAAAACCGGAATGGAATTTGCCATTACAAGTCTCCTCGCTCCGTGCATCTGCACGGACGCTGTGTGTTACTGGTTTTTTTGTCCAACGCGCACACAAATAATATTTAGCAAGATTACTTGTGTGCGCGTTGGATTCCTCTCAAATTGTAATGAACAGAACTTTTTGAGACGGGTTTGGCCTAGTGCTAGGCTTTTACCATTTTCTCAATCATCTCTAATTTGCTAAAGATGATAATCAAAATTGGCATTAAAAAAACTCTCGTGAGAGAGCCTAAAATACGGTATTTTTGCCTTTTTTAGCTCAAAAATGCTCTCTCCAACATTATGAACTAACAAATTAGTATAGCATAAAATTCGGCTTTTGTCAATGGTAAATCTTGGCTAATTCAAGCCAAAATATGGTTTCGGTAAATTTTATGAAAAAAGGCGAAGATTAGCAAAAAATAAAGGCTCCCGGACGGGAGTCTTTTTTGTTGATTTTATTTATATTTTCGGGTAAGATAAGCCGTGTGTCATTCCCGCGAAAGCGGGAATCCAGACAACACAAATAGATTCCCGCTTTCGCGGGAATGACAATGATATTTATGTCCGATTTCGTCCATCTTCACGTTCACAGCCATTATTCTCTTTTGGACGGCTTGCCAAAAATCGATGAGCTGGTAAAGCGCGCCAAATCTCTCGGCATGACCGCGCTGGCTTTGACCGACCATGGAAACATGTACGGCGCGATTGAGTTTTATGAGCGATGCCAGAAAGAAGGAATAAAGCCGATCATCGGCATGGAAGCTTATCTGGCTCCAGGCAGCCGTTTCGATAAAAATCAGCATGAAAAATATTTTCATCTTGTTTTGCTGGCTCTGGATTATACGGGTTATAAAAATCTGATAAAACTTTCTTCTTTGGCGAATCTGGAAGGATTTTATTACAAACCGCGCATTGATAAGGAATTATTAAAACAATACCATGAAGGCTTGGTTGCTTCCTCGGCCTGTTTAAGAGGGGAGATCCCCTGGATTTTAAAAAAAGAGGACAACTTTGAGAAGGCAAAAAAAGTTGCGCTGGAATATGAAGAAATTTTTGGCAAAGGTAATTTTTTTATTGAAATGCAGGACCTGGCCGGATTGGAAGGACAGATGGAATTGAACACACAGTTGATTCAACTGTCAAAAGATACGGGCGTGCCGCTTATCGTAACCCGCGATGTTCATTATCTCTATACCGAAGACGCCGAAGCCCAGGATATTTTAACCTGCATCCGGGACGGCAGAACAATTGACGAGCCGAACCGCCCGACGATGAGCAATTTTGACTGTTCTCTGGCTTCAGGCAAAGACATCGCCAGCCGGTTTAAGCATGTTCCCGAAGCTTTGGAAAACACGGTCAAAATCGCGGAGAGAGCAAATTTGGTTTTGGATTTGAACAAATGGCATTTTGCGAATATTGAAATTCCGGAAAACAAATCGGCCGACGTTTATTTGCGTGAAATGGTTTATGAACGCCTTCCCAAGTTGATGGAAATAACCGAGGACGTCAGAAAAAGAATCGATTACGAGCTGGATATTATTTCCAAAAAGGGCTACTCGCCGTATTTTTTGGTTGTGGCCGATTATGTGGAGTACGCGCGCACTCACGGCATCGTTGAAACCACCAGAGGTTCGGGAGCCGGTTCAATCGTTTCTTACGCGATGGGAATTACAACCGTAAATCCGTTGTTTTTTAAACTTCCGTTTGAAAGATTTTTAAATCCGTTCCGCCCCAGCCCGCCCGATATCGACGCGGATTTCGCCGACGACCGCCGCGACGACATGATCGCCTATGTCACCCAAAAATACGGTGCCGACAAAGTTGCGCAAATTATCACCTTCGGTACCATGATGGCGCGCGGGGCCATCCGCGATGTGGGCAGAGCCCTTGGGTATTCATATTCTTTTTGCGATCAGATTTCCAAATTAATACCTTTTGGAGCGCAGGGATTTCAGATGACAATCAAAAAAGCTTTGGATCTTGAACCGGAATTGAAAAAATTATACGAAAAAAATTCGGAGGCAAAACGCCTGATTGATTTGGCGCAAAAAGTTGAAGGCTGTGCCCGCCATACTTCGATTCACGCCGCCGGAGTGGTGATTGCCCCCACGCCCTTAACCGATTTTACTCCCATTCAGCGCGAAGTCGGCGGTGAAAAAATTGTCACCCAATATGAAATGCATTCGGTGGAAGCGGCCGGTCTGCTTAAGATGGATTTTTTGGGAATACGGAACCTATCCATTCTGGGGCATGCCGTGGTAATTATCGAAAGAACCACGGGCAAAAAAATCGATATTTACAATCTTCCCTGGGATGACCGCAAAACCTATGAAATGCTTGCGCGCGGAGAAACCATCGGCGTGTTTCAGCTATCCGGTTCGGGCATGACCCGTTATCTGAAAGAATTAAAACCCGCCAGCATTTTTGATATCATGGCCATGGTGGCGCTGTTCCGTCCCGGCCCGATGGAATCAATACCCGATTATATCAAAAGAAAAAATCATCCTGAAACGATCGAATATCTTGATCCCAGAATGAAGGATTATCTTGACCAGTCATTGGGGTTGATTGTGTATCAGGACGACGTTTTGCTGACCGCCATTAATCTGGCCGGATACAATTGGGAAGAAGCGGATAAATTCCGCAAGGCCATGGGCAAGAAAATTCCCGAGGAAATGGCCAAGCAGAAAGAGAAATTTTTTAAAGGCGCAAAAGAAATCGGGCATCTGTCGGAATTGAAAATAAATATTTTATGGGAAAGAATAGAACCTTTCGCCGCTTACGGTTTTAACAAAGCCCATGCCGCGAGTTATGCGGTGGTGGCGTACCAGACCGCATATCTGAAGGCGAATTTTCCGGTACAGTATATGACCGCCATACTTATTGCCGAGAGCGGAGACATTGATAAAGTGCCGGAAATTATTCATGAATGCGAGAGAATGGGGGTCAAAGTTTTACCCCCGGATGTGAATGAAAGTTTCAAAAGTTTTGCCATGATTTCGCCGGAAGACGGATCGGAACCGCACATCAGATTCGGTTTAAACGGCATAAAAAATTTGGGCGAGCATATCGCCGAAGTTATTTACCGCGAACGCAAAGAAAACGGAAAGTATAAAGACTTGCAGGACATGTTGACACGGGTGAACGACAAGGATCTGAACAAAAAATCTTTGGAGAGTCTTGCCAAGTGCGGGGCTTTGGATTGTTTCGGGCATGACCGCGGATTGCTGCTCGGAAACACAGATAATATCTTGAGTTTTGTAAAACAAATGCATGAGAAAAAACAATCAAACCAGAATTCTTTATTTTCCGGAACGACGATTGATATCTCATCCAAAGTCCAGCTTAATCCGGAACCGCCGGCCACCGAAACCGACAAGATGATTTGGGAAAAAGAATTGCTCGGCCTGTTTGTCACATCGCATCCGTTTAAATATTTTGAAAAAGTTATGGGCCGTGTGCTCACGCCGATTAAAGATTTAGCCAGCCAGCCGCGAAATAGCTGGGTGGTTGTGGGGGGGATTATCGATTCCACCAAGAAAAAAATTACCAGAAGCGGCAAAGCCATGATGTTTGCCAAAATTCAGGATTTGACGGGTGGGCTTGAACTGTTGGTTTTTCCGCGCACTTTTGAAACCACCAAAGACATCTGGCAGGACAATGTGCCGGTATGCGTTGTGGGAAAAACTTCGGAAGAAGAAGGCGACGACAAATTATTCGTGGAAAAAGCCTACATTTTAACCAAAGAAAACGCCTCGCAATTGGCCCGGCAAATGGCCGTGAATCAGGGCGAGACTTCAATCCGGCAATACGCGCCGCAATCTTTGGTGGATCATCAGCCTGACGACGCGTTTGAGATTTCCGTAAGCCCGGAACAGATAAAATCCAAGGCGGATGAAATTAAAAAAATACTACAGAAGTATCCCGGGGACAGAATCGTGTATTTAAAAGTCGGAAATAAAAAAATAAAAACTTCTTACAAAGTTTCCGATTCCGAAAAGATGAAGGAGGAAATTAAAAATTTAATAAGCTAGGCGATCTCCCAGTTCGGATCAGCTTTGATTTTCTTCCAATTTATGAAGTCTTTTTTTGTCGCGTGATGATATCCGGCCACGGCAATCATGGTGGCGTTGTCCATACAATATTTAAGATCGGGATATTTAATATTTTGGCCGGGCATGGAGTTTTCCAAAGTTTCTCTTAATTTTAAGTTGGCGCTCACGCCCCCGCCGACAATAATTGTTTTCGGTCGGTATTTTTCTATCGCTTTTATTGTTTTTGCAACCAAAACATCAACTATCGCTTGTTCCAGGCTGGCGCAGAAGTCATTTTTATTCTCCAGCTTATTATCCCTAAGCCAGTAAAGCGCCGAAGTTTTTAATCCGGCGAAACTGAAATCAAAATTATCGTCTTTAATCATCGGCCTGGGAAATTTAATCGCTTTCGGATTCCCGATTTTCGCCAGTTTTGAAATTTCCGGTCCGCCAGGATAGGGGAGACCGATTAACTGCGCCACCTTGTCAAAACATTCTCCGGCCGCGTCGTCTTTTGTGGCGCCAAGCAATTTATATTTTCCATCGCCTTTCATCAAAATTAGTTCCGTGTGTCCGCCGCTTACCACAAGGCACAAGGCCGGATATTCTATTTCCGTTTTGTCATCCCGAACTTGTTTCAGGATCTCAACCGAATAAATATGCCCCTCAATATGATTAACTGCAATCAACGGAATTTTTTTTGCATACGACAAAGTTCTCGCCGCTTCCACCCCAACCAGAAGCCCGGTAATCAGCCCGGGACCGGATGTAACCGCTATGGCATCGGGCGTTGGCTGGTTTTCCAAAACGGCTTCTATCAAAGGAATAATTTTTTCCGCATGCGCCCGGCCCGCGATTTCCGGCACCACGCCTCCGTATTTTTTATGGATATCAATTTGCGAAATGGTTTTTTCGGACAAAATAAAACAGCCTTTTTTTGAACAATCAAGTAAGGCCACGGAAGTGTCGTCGCAGGATGATTCTATTCCGAGAATTAACATATTGTGACAGGGGAGGGAGTCGGACCCTCGACCTTAGGGTTATGAATCCTACGCTCTTACCAACTGAGCTACCCTGCCATATTTATATTGCTGCCAGGTTAAATCAAGCGTAAGTATATAAAAAAAAGCGCCTTTAGTCAATAATTGGTCCGAAAATTGATGAAATCGCGGAAATTCTTGACTTTTGCTGAAAATTGAGTATACTTATGTAAGTACATATTCGTATGGCCCCATCGTCTAGTGGTTAGGACACCTCGCTTTCAATGAGGTAACACGAGTTCGATTCTCGTTGGGGCTACAATAGAAAAAGATCCAGCAAAACTGGGTCTTTTTCTATTGTAGGGTCCACGGCGGGAATCGAACTCGTGGGAAAGGGTGAAAACGGGAGTTTTCACTTGCTGAGGAAAGTTCACGAAAACCCGAAGGTTTTCGTGGGAGCCCGAAGGGCGACGAGGACGAATTCTCGTTGGGGCTACAACTGGGGGTTTGCATGTACGAACCTCTTTTTTTTGTCCAAAAATTATCCAAAATTCGCTTGGCAGTTATTTTGCCGGATTACCAGCCTTTGATTTTTGTTCCTTGACAGATTACCCAGGTAGGTATACACTTAAACTATTAAACGAGTGTTAAATTAATATCTATGCTTAGTGAAAAAGAAGTTCTCAAAAATCGTAAAATATTTAAGGAAACTGACAAAAGTATGGCAGGCGCCTTTAAAGTTCTGAGCGACGTTAATCGCTACCGCATGTTCCGCATTCTTCTTAAACAGCCACAACTCTCCATTAGTAATATCGCGCAGATTTTGGATATTTCCTTGTCTTTAGCGTCGCAACATCTGAAAATCTTAACTCATGCCAATCTTATACAGAAGGAACGGAAAGGGAAAAAAGTCTTTCCCAAACTTGAACAGAACAGCCCGATTGTTAAGCTGGTCGCTAAAACAATTCAGCAAGCTGAAAAAATAGCAGGGTAAGTTTTAGTTTTTGATAAAATTTTACTAATATATAATTCTAAATAACCAAAAAATATTTATGACCAAAAATATCCTATTCCTACTCGCCGCTACTGCCTCTATTTTAACCATGGGAGCTGGTTGTGCGACGCAAACTACCACTACTCAGACGAGCCCAGGCGACACCACTGCACCATCTTCTTCGGTTGCTACCACGACAGCTATAAATGTTGGCATTACAAACACGACAACGACAGCCACAACGCCGTGGGCGACAAAAGTGTGTAGCGCCAACCAAATGTCGTTTGAGGTGAATCAACCATTACCAATCAATGGTCAATTCCAAGGTATGGCCATCGCTGATATTGCTAAAAATTATTTAGCCTTGTCTGGTGCACAGGCAGCCGCGCTCACGGCTACAACATCACCCGACGGTAGCCGGTTGATCGTAACGTACGTGAGTTGCGATGGGGCAACGGATCAAGGTTCAGGCGGGTTGACTATGGTAACGCATGTAGTAGCGTTCACCGGGCCTGCTGCCGCTACTGGGCGCTATCTCGTGCGTCTGCCCACGTTAAGCGGTGCAAATTTTCTCGCAATGTATATTCCGATCGGTTTTGTGAACGCAACTTCTAACGTACTGATAAAAGGTCAACTCATTGGTTTAGGTGCCGGCGGAAGTTGCGCGACGACCCGCTGGATGACGGCCGACGCCACTACTGCCGCGACAACCACTTTTTCCACCGGACCTGACGCCATCGTCTATGGAAAAAACACTCGGATTGTCTACGTAAACCCCAGCAGTTGCTTTAGCCCACCGCAGAGCATACTCGTAAAAAATGTATCTTCTGGCTCGCTTCAACCACTAAAAAAGTTTGACATTAACACATATGTGTCACTCCAAGCGGTGACAGAGCAACCTGTGGCTGGTGGGCAAAATCAATTTGTGTTGCACTACTCGACGCATGACATTCCGAACTCATACATAACGACGTCTACCATTGTTTTGCCGTAAAATGTAAAGCAATTAAATCGCTTGAAAGATCTTATTAAAAACCAGCTTAACTAAAAATCTATGACCAAAAATGCCCTCATCTTGCTCTCGGTCGCTACAGCTCTAATAACCATGGGGGCTGGTTGCGCGACACAGAGCACCAATAATACCACTACCACTCCTGTTGCCGTCGTTACTACCACTACACAGGAAATAGCATCATTTTCAATCAAAGAATTGGGAATTACCTTTAGTATTCCCGCCGAGTACAAAGATGATTTAGCCTATAAAATGAATTCGCCCGCCAACACGTTCGCTTCTATGTATTCTAAAAGCCTTTCTTCCAAAAGCGTTATGGGGCAAGACAGCAACTGCGGACCGGGGGCGCTTGGCTCATTTATTAAAAGCAAAAAGCTTTACAATGATTTTGATGATACGGAACGCCAGCCATCACCAGGCTATGACATTAAAATTGGCGATGAATATATAACTTTTCATGGACCGCAGGATTTGTGTACCTCAAATATGCAATTGGGGAAAGAAATTGAGAATCGTATTAAAGCTTTGCAGACTGCCTTGCCAACCGTGCGTGCGTTGGCTACTTCTTCTACCAGTTCTACAGCTGACTGGAAAACTTATCAAGATGCAAACATGGGCGTTTCGTTCTCGTTCAAGTACCCTTCTTCTTGGACTTACCAAAAATTCAGTTGCAATTTAGATGGGGTGGCATTTTGTCCTCTTGCTGGAAATAGTTCCTCAAATTGTAGAGTAACTTGCGGGATGAATAGTCCAACTTCGTCAATTTATCTCTATCCATTCCAAGGCGAACCAGTAATTGTAGAATCCGACACTATTAAGTATTGGAAAGAGCCAAATATTAGTCTGGACTTAAATGATAGTGAATATAAAAATATCTATACAGAGATGATCTCTTCTTTTGAATATAGTAAATAAAATCAACCCAACATCAACTAAAAATGAGCCTTTTGTAGAGGGTGGGAATTTTCCCGGCTCCTTTGAAGGCTCATCCAGAGCTCTTTTCATCAATCAAATAAACACCATCAGGAATGGAAGGATGGGTAAAGAAATGAAGAACTTCGCGCGGTTGTTTTTCTGTGTCATCGCCGCATTGGGTTTCGTTGTCGGTTGTGGCGAGGATAGCGCCGCCATCAACACCGACGGTGGACCCTGCCCCCTCCAGCAGGGGCTTGTCGGTGGGGTTCCCGACGAAACTCACAAGGCCGTTCTGGCGATGTTTGGGAATGACGAAGGATGCTCCGGCACCCTCATTGCCCCCAGACGCTTCGTAACGGCCGCCCACTGTTGTATGCAAAGCGGCTGGAGGTTCACGGTGAGTACGACTCCGGAGGGTAGGAGTGAAGACCGCCCGAACGACTTTGCGACGGTTATGGGGACGGCATTCGTGCATCCCAAATACAAGTTTGGGGAGCTGAGCCCATATGATCTTTGTATAATCGCGCTCGATCAGCCACTCGACATCGAGCCGATTGTGATCGCCAAGTCAGCTCCTGCGCTCGAAGCCCAGGTAACAATAGTGGGCTTCGGCAAGAACAGGATCAACGACTGCAATGGCGCGGAAATCGGATATGGTATTCGTCGCCAGGGCAATGTGGTCGTGACGAACGCCACGGACGAAATCCTGGAAACGCACTCGTCGCCGGGTGATCCAGTGGTGGTAATTTGGCACGGTGACTCCGGCGGCGCCCTTTTGTTTCGGGGCGATGACGGTATCGAAAGACTGGTGGGAGTCACCCGTTCTTTTCAAAGCAACATCGGCGTCAGCGCGTTCATCAACGCGGCAGCCAACCGCGATTGGATAATAGGAACCTCAACCGTGGATGCGGGCACTATCGCCGATGGCGATGTGGCGCTCGACGCGGGTACCAGCGACTAGCCATCGTGGCAATAATCCTTTTGGACCTTCTTTCGGTGAATCGCTTCCAAGCGGTGCGCTGAACCGGTGTCCGCAGAATATCGCAGACCTGCCGAGGAATTCACAATACCTCGGCTACCAATTAAGTTTCTGAAATGTTTGGAGACTTTGAGGTAAGAAATAACAAGCTAATTGACTGCTAGAGATGAGAAAAAACTGGTAATATTATCTAGTAAATACTTCCATCCATTTATAAATTATTTTGCAAAAGAGTCCCATTTAAAACCTGTTGCGTCTACACGCAAATCACAGTTTGCTAACCCTGGCGGATTTTGTGTTCCATCAAACCCGGCTAATGAAAAATTGGATACTTGTCAGAACAATGTTATTTATGTAAGATGAAGGTAGTTGATCAAAAAAATTAAATATTATTTTATAAATATGGCCAAATCATTTGAATCACTGGATTTTTCAACCGGAGCAGGACAACGTGAATTTGAAAGTTATTCGCCTAAAGAAAAAGAAACTGTTGTGGAGGCTGCACGTGAAGAAGCCAATATATTAACTACCTTGATTAAATTTGGTGCGGCAAAAAGTTATCAGGAGGCATATCAGAAATTACTCGACATAAGGCATGAACCAGGAACATTTTCTGTAATAGTTGATGATGCCAGCAATATTTATTTGGACATGGGTAATGGGCGGGCATTAATTGGAAACCCTCTTGAAGGCGCATGGACCATTGAAGAGGGAGAAAACGAATCAGTCGGCATTCTTGACGAAGAAAGATATGAAGAGAACATGGAAAAAATTCTTGGAATGATTGACCAGTTGCGTAAACCGACTATAAAAGCATAACAAATGCCTCTACAAACAAAGAGGCCGCACTACTCACAGCGCGGTCTCTTTGTTTTTGTGTGGTTTGCTTTTAGCTGTTCATCAAAATCATACTGCTCAAAACAAAGGCGATCGTGAAAAATATAGCACCATAAAAACATGGGGTCAAGAAAGGGTTTACCCCGACCGTGCAACCGGTGGTGCATTTCTTGTGCTTCATCCAGTTATACAATTCATAGCCAAAATTCCCCCAGGCGAATAATGTGCCGCAAAGTAAGACGATAAACTGCGCCATTATGATATTGTGCATATATCAAACTATTAATAATAAACAACCATATTATACCCTTAAATAAGCAGAATTACCATATTTTTCGACAGTTTACCTTGACAAAAACCCTTATTTATGCTATACTGTAATCTTATTATTCTTCCCGAAGTAAAGTATTTTCGGGACGACTCGAACTCTTCTAATGTGTCATAAACGGTGACTCTTCAAGACTATCGGGTCACTAAAAAAGTTTATGACTAATACACAAGAAGCTGAAACAAGCTTTAATGAGCTTGGAATTTCAGCGCAAATACTGTCGATTTTGACAGACAATCAGTTTACCAAACCGACACCGATCCAACATCAGGTGATTCCTGTCGCGCTTGACGGGAAGGATGTCGTTGGTATTGCCCAGACAGGCACGGGTAAAACCCTGGCTTTTGGGGTACCGATGATTCAGCGCTTGCTTCAAACCAGGGGCCAGGGGCTCATAATCTTGCCTACCCGCGAACTGGCTTTGCAGGTTGACGAAGTAATTCAAAAAACCGGACGGAGGCTGGGAATTCGTTCGGCTGTGCTTATTGGAGGCGCCTCCATGCGCCAGCAGATCGACAATTTAAGACGCAATCCACATATTGTGATTGCCACCCCCGGACGTTTGCTTGATCATTTGGAACAAAAAACATATTCATTGCAAAATATCAGCATTGTCGTTTTGGACGAAGCCGACCGCATGTTTGACATCGGATTCGCGCCGGCAATTAAAAAAATAATGTCAGCCGTTCCGAAAGAAAGGCAAACCATGCTTTTTTCCGCAACCATGCCGAAAGAAATTGCGGAGATGGCGGCCAAGTTTATGAAACTGCCGATTAGAATTGAAGTGGCTCCTTCCGGTACTCCCGCCGCGAACGTTGAACAAGAAGTGTTTATCGCCGGCAAAGACATCAAAATGCAATTGCTGGAAAAACTTCTGGCTGATAATCCCGGAACCGTATTGCTTTTTTCACGAACAAAACATGGCGCCAAAAGAATTGCCATAGGCGTACGCGCCATGGGGCATACGGCCATTGAAATCCATTCCAACCGTTCGCTTGCCCAGCGCAAAGCCGCTCTGGCCGGATTCAAATCCGGAAAATTCCGGGTGCTTGTCGCCACGGATATCGCCGCGCGCGGAATCGATGTTACCGGTATTTCGCTTGTCATCAACTATGATTTGCCGGACAACAGCGACGATTACGTGCACCGCATCGGCCGCACGGGCCGGGCCGGATGTTATGGTAAAGCGGTTTCGTTTGTCGCTCCAGAAGAACGCGCGGATATAAAACATATTGAAAGGCTGATACGCAAAACATTGCCGGTAATCGCATTGCCGGTATTGCCGCCCCGCCGCGCCGTCACTATGCCCACAAAGGAATTCAGGAATAATTTTTTCCAAAGACAGAGACGGACACCGTTTCACAGACAAGGAAGCCGCCGATAAAATTTAAAGTATTTTAAAATCCGTCCCGATTAAATCGGGACGGATTTTTTTTGTGTCTTTTGCAGTCTGGCGGGGATACTGTATAATAACACTTGATATGCGGAACTTTATTACAACAAAAATATTCAAAATCTCGATTACTTTGACCGGGTTAATTATTCTAACATCGGCGACAATAGCTCTGGCCGATACCGGCGCACCGATTTTTGTCGGGCCAAGAGGTAACACAACCACCAGTACTCCGAAAGCTTACGGTTTCTGGTCGTTTGCCGTAGTGGATAAAAATATAATTTCCCGATCAGGACAACCATTGATGTCGGAATTTAAGTGGTTAAAAAATAACGGCTGGAAAAGCGTTGTTGATTTGAGAGTTGACGGGGAATATAAAGAAATCGGAGATGACAGGAGGCTGAAAGGATTTAAAGCCTTGGGATTCAATTTTTTATCTTTGCCCATACGCGACGGCGGCACTCCGACGCTTAATCAGGCGCGCCAATTTTTAAAGTTCGTTACCGATCCGGCCAACCAGCCCGTTGAGATCCACTGCCGTGGCGGTTATGGGCGCACCGGTACATTAATCGCTTTATACCGCTACACGGTTGACGGCTGGACTATGCAACAAGCAATCGCTGAATCGCGTTTATACAGAGGCGGTATTGATAGCAGTCAGGAGAAGTGGTTATTGAATTGGGAAAAAAATAATCCAAAATAATCAGACGTTTTTGCGTTTGTATGAAGTAGCGAATTTAGATTCGCTATATTTTTTTAATCAAAGTTTTCAGCACCCATTGTCCGTCGCCGATTCTGTACCAGCCGCTTTTTTCTTCGTAAATAATGACGGGTTCGCCTTTAGAAAGTTTTTTTACGATTGATTTTTTGGTGGATGGGCCGCTGCGCACATTCATATCTTTGGTTGTGGCGGTTCCGCGCGCTAAAATTGTCGCCGCCCCCATCAGCAGGGGAAGCGTTCTGTTGGGTTCAACAAAAAATTGTCCGGGTAAATTGTATCCGCATGAAGCGCTGCCTCCGCCGTCGGCCTCAAGTTGGCGCTCGGGCGGAATGCCCGCTGCCAAAAGCGCGTCGCTCGCTTCACCAATCGTCGCTTGCTGGCTGCAGTAAATTACCAATTCTTTACTGCTGGTGGAGACGCCGATAAATAACCGCGCCGTAGCCCCGCTCGCGCTGTCAATTTTTTGCACTGTCGGCGCGAATCCTTCTATCGCCTGATCGCCGGCGCTACTGCTGACAAAAACAACCGGATCAAAACTGGAAATGGCGGCTTTTCCGGTTTGGTTGTTGATAATTAACATATTGCGGTCCTGAGCCATATCAAAAGCCGGACGGCTGCCGCTGGAAATCAGCGTAGTGGTGCCGACGGTTGATTTTAACGCCAAGCTTAAATCGGAAGTTACATCCGTGATGTTAAAAAACGGACCGTTCCAGATAAATTGCACTTTCGGAGCTGTTGCTTTTGATGCTTCGGCCACTACCCGTGCGAAGGCGTAATTGTGGAAGCTGCTTGTGGGGGTACTATTAATTATAGAAGATGTGGTGGTCTCCGCATCGGAAACAACCAGGCCGGGAGTTAAAATTTCAGGAACAAAATCGGAGGTAGCCGTGCCCCAATCCAGAGGCGCGCTTGATGAAGTGATAAATCCGATTTGATTCTGCGGCAAATAAATACGCGTTATAAAATCAAGCGAGCCGTTATTGCTCGGCGCTTTAAAATAACTGGCGATTCCCGGGGCCTTCGCCCAGGTGATGGGAGTATAGCCATCCGGCGTCGCGGGCTTCCAAGCTGTCGCCGCCTGGGCGGTTTTTGTAAAAGTTAAAACGGCCAGGAAAACAAAAATGACTATAAGACCTAAATTAATTTTTTTCATATGATTTGACGAAATCATGCCGCGCAACGTCCGATGAAGCGCGGCTGAGTAAAATAAAATTATTTATATATTTTAAGTATAGCACAGAAAATAAATACTGCAAAAACTTTTCTTTATTGACTTGTTTGCGTCCATTTAGTAGGCTATTAGCTATGGAGTTAATTCTCCTGGGAGGGAATGATGCACACGATTCAACAGGTTTGCATTTTCAATTTGCTCGACTGGCCCGAATTGGACATCGTGAGCCAGGAACTGCTCGCGCGGGCGATCCAGGCGAGGAAACACGCATCGGCGCCGTATTCACGCTTCTTCGTGGGGGCCGCCCTACGCGCTGTCTCGGGGGGCGTCTACTGCGGCTGTAACGCGGAAGATATCGCACAAAGCGGTACGATCCACGCCGAGACTTCGGCCTTGTCGGCGATGATCTCCAGAGAAGGGAACAAGGCCCGATTCGAGTCGATTGCGATTGCGCTCGGTCGGGAAGATGCCAGCACGACCTGTCCGCCGAAGCGTAACGGTCCCGACATCACAGACACCGCCGGCATCACCGCTACCATGTGCGGCCACTGCCGTGCCGTTCTTTCCGTGTTTGGCCAGCCAAAGGGCCCTATCAAGACGTTCTCCCTTCAGTCGAACGGCCAAATCCTTGTGGCTGACCTGCGGGATCTGTATCCGCTTGGTTTCAGCTTCCTCTAGCTTCCCACCGCCGAACCGCCGCAAAGGCGGGCAGGGCGGGGTCAGAATCATCGACCACCAAACTGCTTTGCGTATAATTCAAATATTGTACACAGAGCAGAGTGGCCGATGTTTTTTTAGAGGCACTTGAGTATATTGTAATTTTTATGTAAAATTGCTGTGTATGATAAAAAATATTATTTTTGATTGGTCGGGGGTTATTAATGATAATAGAGAAACGACATATCTTGTCGTTTTAGAAATATTCAAAAAATTTGGTGTTCCAGCCATAACAATGGATCAGTTTAGAAAAGAATGGGAGCAGCCGTTTATGTTATTTTATAATAAATTTATTCCCAATTTAACCATGGATGATGAGGTTGAGGCTTATAAAGAAGCCTATATAACCATCCTAAAAAACCACGAACCAAAACCATACACAGGAATAGTTCCATTGCTTAAAAATCTAAAAGAAAATGGAACAAATTTAATTATCATTTCTTCTGATCATTTGCTGTATTTGCAAAAAGAAATCGGCTTATTTGGCTTGGAAGGTGTATTTGATGAAATAAATTGCGATGTCCATGACAAATCCAAAAACCTGGCCGAGACAATTCAACGGAATAAATTTAATCCGCGGGAAACAATATTTATCGGAGATACTCAGCATGAAATTGAAGCGGGTAAAAGCGCCAACCTGCTTACGGGCGCAGTGACTTGGGGTATTCATAGCAAAGAAAGATTGACGTCTGCCAATCCGGATTATATAATGGACAGCCCTGATGATTTGGCCAAACTAATGCTGTAATTTTTTTATGAAACAGACTTTTGATATCGCCGTTATCGGCGGGGGAGCGGCTGGGATCATGGCCGCCATCTCCGCAAAAAAACACCATCCCGATTCGCGGGTTGTTATTTTGGACCAGACTTTTGCTTTGGGAAGGAAAATTTTGGTGAGCGGCGCCGGACGGTGCAATCTTACAAACAGCAATCTGGAAAAATCGCCGGAGGAATTTTACAACTGTGCTAATTTGGATTTC
>Ga0182027_10001444_pt1 | contig 39827 bp, 26 predicted proteins | sample 712E1DmetaG_FD_121300 | JGI IMG/M metagenome (GOLD analysis project Ga0182027, IMG submission 121300) | Permafrost microbial communities from Stordalen Mire, Sweden - 712E1D metaG (Illumina Assembly) | ecosystem: Environmental > Terrestrial > Soil > Wetlands > Permafrost | place: Sweden...
AAGCCGGTAAAAGAAATCGGAAAAACCAAAAAAAATGAAAGAGGAACCAGGATTACTTTTGCGCCCGATCCCGAAATATTCAAAGTTACTAAATTCAAATTTGATACAGTAGCTGAAAGAATAAGAGAATTGGCTTACCTCAATAAAAATATAAGCCTCAGGATTATTGATGAACGGGATGGTGAAGATGTTACTTTCCATTTCAAGGGCGGTCTTATGGAATTTGTAAAATATCTCGACGAGAACAGGGAAGCTCTTCATAAAACAGTTTATGTTGAAGGAGAAAAAGAAGGTACACCTGTTGAAGTTGCCTTTCAGTACAATGCATCTTATTCTGAAAATATTTTCTCTTATGTTAATAATATTAATACTACTGAGGGAGGCACTCATTTAGTCGGATTTAAATCAGGTTTAACCAGAACACTGAATGCGTACGCATATAAAAACGGACTCATTAAAGAAGGGAAAATCCAGCTGACCGGTGATGATTTTAGAGAAGGTCTTACAGCTGTTATCTCCTGCAAAGTTGCAGAACCGCAATTTGAAGGACAAACCAAAACAAAACTCGGTAATAGTGAAACTAAATCTGCCGTTGAAACACTTATTAACGAAAAACTCTCTGAGTATCTGGAAGAAAATCCCACTGTGGGGAAAAAGATCATTGAAAAATGTCTTAGGGCTGCTGAGGCCAGAGAGGCCGCCAGGAAAGCCAGAGACCTTACCAGAAGAAAAAATGCGTTGGATACCATGAATCTTCCGGGCAAACTTGCCGACTGCTCTATTACTGATCCTGAACATTGTGAAATGTATATTGTTGAAGGAGATTCTGCAGGTGGTTCAGCAAAACAGGGAAGAGATAGAAGATTCCAGGCGATACTTCCACTTAGGGGTAAAATTCTTAACGTGGAAAAAGCTAAAGTGACTAAAATTCTGGAAAATAATGAAATTAAAGCTATGATAGCCGCAATTGGCTCAGGTTTCGGACCCGACTTCGATCATACTAAAGCCCGATACGGTAAAATAATTCTTATGACTGATGCTGACGTGGATGGAAGCCACATCAGAACACTCCTCCTTACATTTTTTTACCGGTATATGAATGACCTTATCACCTCCGGTAAAGTATTTATTGCCCAACCCCCATTATATAAAATAAAAAAGGGAAAGGAAGAATACTATGCCTTTGACGAAAAGGAAAGAGATGAAATCCTGAAACGTTACAGACCCAACGGTAAAGAGGATGATGAAACCGGTACATCTGAAGATGGAATGCCTAAAGGAATTGTTATCTCCAGGTATAAAGGTTTGGGCGAAATGAATCCGGATCAGCTTTGGGAAACTACAATGAATCCTGAAACGAGAACCGTTCTTCAGGTAAATGTTGAAAGCGCCGCTGCTGCTGATAAAATATTTGAAACTCTTATGGGCGATGCTGTCGAGCCCAGAAGGGCATTTATAGAAAAGAACGCCAAATATGTCCGTAATCTGGATATATAGTTTAAAACTTTAACTTTATTAATTATTATTAGATTGTTTTTATGGCTACAATATTTGAAAAAATAATTCCCGTATCGCTCGAAGAGGAAATGAAATCCTCCTACATCGACTACTCAATGTCTGTCATTGTTGCTCGTGCTCTACCCGATGTAAGGGATGGGTTAAAACCTGTTCACAGGAGAGTCCTCTTCGGGATGTCTGAACTCGGTATGTTGTTCAATAAACCCTATAAAAAATCTGCCAGAATTGTGGGTGAGGTTCTCGGTAAATACCATCCGCATGGCGATACGGCTGTTTATGATACTATGGTAAGAATGGTGCAGGATTTCTCATTAAGATATCCACTTATTGATGGGCAGGGAAACTTTGGATCTGTAGATGGCGATTCCGCTGCGGCTATGAGATATACTGAAGCTCGCCTTGCTAGAATTGCTGATGAAATGCTTCGAGACTTAGATAAAAACACTGTCGCCTTTACTTCAAACTTTGACGACTCTCTTCAGGAACCAACAGTCCTGCCGTCCTACCTCCCCAATTTATTGGTAAATGGATCAAGCGGTATTGCTGTCGGTATGGCAACAAATATTCCACCCCACAATTTGACCGAAGTTGTTAACGGGTTAATCGCTCTTATAAACAAACCCGAAATCACTGTTGAAAAGTTGATGAAATATATTACCGCTCCCGATTTCCCTACGGGCGGAATTATTTATGGCTACGAAGGAGTAAAAGATGCCTTCACTACGGGACGCGGAAGAATTGTTATCAGGGCAAAAGCAAATATTGAAACACTCAAAAATGGCAGGGAAAATATTATCATCACCGAACTCCCTTATCAGGTGAATAAAGCCAATCTTATTGAAAAGATTGCAGACCTCGTAAGAGAAGGAACACTGACTGATATTTCCAATATTAGGGATGAATCAGATCGTGATGGTTTAAGGGTTGTCATCGAATTAAAAAGAGATGGCCAGCCCGCTGTTATTCTTAACCAGCTGTTCAAACATACTGCGATGCAGACAACCTTTGGCGTTATTATGCTGGCCCTTGTTAACGGTGCCCCAAAAGTTCTTACTCTAAAAGAATGTATGCAGCATTTTATCACTCACCGTATGGATGTTTTGATAAAAAGGACAAAGTTTGAACTCGATGCCGCTGAAAGACGCGCTCACATTTTGGAAGGATACATCATTGCGCTCGATAATATTGATGCGGTAATTGATACTATTAAAAAATCAAGAGATGCTGAGACCGCTAAAAGTAATTTGATGCGCCGCTTTAAATTAAGCGAGATTCAGGCTAAGGCTATTCTCGATATGCGGCTCCAAAGATTAACAGGTCTTGAAAGAAAGAAAATTGAGGACGAATACCGCGAAGTAATTAAACTTATCGAAAAATTGAAAGGTATCCTTACTTCAGAAGAAAGAAGATATTCGATAATTAAAGATGAACTCATTGCCATCAGGGATAAATATGGTGACGAAAGAAGAACCGAGATAGTCTATAACTATGAAGAGTTCTCGCTCGAAGATATTATTGCTGAAGAAGACGTTGTCGTCACTATTTCTCATAGTGGATTTATTAAAAGATTCCCGGTAAGCGGTTACCGTAAACAGGGACGCGGAGGTAAAGGCGTTACCGGCGCAGGCACAAAAGACGATGATTTTATCGAACATATGTTTATTGCCTCTACCCATCACTATATAATGTTCTTTACTGACCAGGGAAAAGCATATTGGCTTAAAGTTCACGAACTCCCTGAAGGTGGAAGAGCCACCCGCGGCAGATCAATTATAAATCTCATAGAGAAAGATAAGGATGAAAAGATCGCCGCATTTGTTGCCGTTAAGGAATTTAAAGAAGACAGCTTCCTTATCATGGTAACTGAAAAGGGTACTGTCAAAAAAACAGTCCTCTCAGCTTACGGCAACGTTAGAAGAGGCGGCATTAACGCAATCAATATTGTCCCCGGCGATAGACTAATTTCTGTTAAAATGACCGATGGAAGCAATGATATAGTTATCGGTACAAGAGACGGTATCGCTATCAGATTCCACGAAAATGATGTCCGCGATATGGGCAGAACTTCAACCGGTGTGCGTGGTATAAATCTCGGTAAAGGCGATAGAGTAATAGGTCTGCTTGTAATTAAAAGAAATGATACCATTCTTGTTGTTACAGAAAAAGGATTTGGCAAACGTTCCGACATTAATGATTACCGTATAACAAAACGCGGCGGGAAAGGTGTCTACACCGTTAAAACCAGTGATAAATCCGGCAAATTGATTGCTATGATGGAAGTCGTCGATGGAGATGAACTTGTTATTATCTCCACCCAGGGAATGGTTATCAGGCAAAGCGTAAAAGACATAAGAGTTATGGGAAGAGTAACTCAGGGTGTCAGAGTTATCCGTCTGAACGAAGCTGATTCTATTGCCGATATTGCCAAAGTTGTCCCTGATGATGATGCTTCCGATAACAACACTCCGGAGGATGCCGAAAATTTAGAACCCCTTGGTTAAAATTGCTCTTAAATATCCGGGGTTTGAAAAAACCCCGGGGTTAGTTTCAACACACTTCCCAAGTTACCCTAATTGATTTCTATTAATCCCTGATATTTTTCTCCCATCACCCCCTTCCCGCTTTTTAGAAACTATAAAATCCTGAATACAAATCCCAGTTGAAGTGATTCTTTCATTTGTGCTGTTGGCGATTGCGCCTTCTCATACAAGTCCCGAGAGCGTCCAGGAAAGTGCATTATAGCCCCCTGCCGTCCAGTTGCTCAAAGCTATCTGGTTTATATTCAAACCAATCGCTGTATCGGGAACCAAGTCATACAATAGTGTCTCCTTTTGCTAGCAGAAAACAATATTAAGCGCTAAAATAAATATCAGAAGAGCGAAGTTTGTTTTCATATTTATATCCTATATTTTTAGAAATAATAATAAAGTAGATAATAAATCGAAAAATGCAAAAAATAATTAAACACGCAAATAAATCTGATAACGCAATTATATTTATTCATGGATTTCCCTTTGACCATCATATGTGGAAAAATCAGGTTGATTATTTAAAAAAAAACATACATGCATTACTTATGATATAAGGGGATTGGGTCTGTCTCCGGCCGGAAATGGACAATTTACAATGGAGGATCTGGTTGATGATCTTTTCGGTGTAATTGCAAAAACAGGGGTTACGAAGCCTGTTATTTGCGGCCTTTCTATGGGGGGCTATATTGCCCTGAGGGGAGTAGAAAAAGAAGAAAAGTATTTCAGTGGACTTATTCTTTGCGATACAAAATCAGAATCAGATTCCGATGCTGCAAAACTTAAACGTGCAGCTGGTATTAAATTCATAAATGAAAATAGCGGCTCTCAATTTACTGCCGCCTTTGTTCCCGAATGTTTTCGCCCGGATTCAATAATAACCAGAGAAAAAGAATATCTAAAAATTTTGAACAGATCCAGTAAAACATCTCTGGTTGGCCTTAAAGCCTGTCTTATGGCAATGGCTTCAAGAACCGCTACCACACCCTATCTTGATAAAATAAAAATCCCCACCCTCGTCCTTTGTGGTGAAGAAGATAATTTTACACCTCCCTCGGTGATGCACGAAATGTCCGCAAAAATAAAACATTCAGAATTTCATATAATATCAAATGCCGGCCACATGTCTCCAATAGAAAACCCCGGGGAAGTTAATTTATATATTTCCGGATTTCTTAAAAAGGTGTTTATTTGACCGGGAATGGATTTAATAATCAGCGATGATTAAGGGTTGATAAAAAGGGAGATCCGCTCGCACTCCATTTTACCATTAACCAATTATGACTTAGAGCAGAAAAAATGTATGCCTAGGGTGTCAACATTGTAAATTGAATCGACAGATTCGAAAAAACTGCTTTTCAAATAGTGAAGCAGACTCATTTGGGCTTTGTTCAGTTAGATTTTTTTAAGATATAAAGGTATTTATTAAATATTATAAGTATTACACGCGAGTAAAGGGAAATTTTATGAATTAGTGTATTTAGAATATATTCAAAATCGCATGTAATAATTACGGATTTGCAGTAATTATTACACGTAATTATTACCGACGCTCTGAGGAGGCCTCGATCTTGGTGCTCAATTTGGGGAATATCATTAATCGTCATGGCACATTTTTTCTATAATAAAAATAGTAATAATAGATAAAAATATAACCGAAAAGGAACAAATTGGGTCAACAACAATTGCTTTTAATTGTCTTGGCAATGATAATTGTGGGAGTGGGAATAGTCTTCGCAATTACACTATTTAGGCAAAAAGCTGTGGATTCCAAGCGTGATTTATTATTAAATGAGGGCGGAAACATTGCAACAGACGCTATTTTATTTTGTAAAAGGCCGGTTGGAATGGGAGGAGGGGGCAATTCTTTCTATGGCTGGTCCATTCCCCCGAGTATTGTTACCACTGCATCCGGAAATTATGTCGCCACAATTTTTCAAGATAGCGTTATCATAATCGGCACGGGAAATGATGTAACAAATGGAACAGATTCGGTAAAAGTTCAATTTTCAGTATATCATGATACTTATACATCAAAAATAATCAACTAAACACAATAAATTACAGGAGTGATTCATGGGTCAACAACAACTTCTTCTTATCGTTCTCGGCGTTATCGTGGTCGGTATCGCTGTTGTAGTCGGTATAAACTTATTCACAGCAAACGCAGTTTCTGCTAACAGAGATGGCGTAGTTGCAGATCTTAACAACCTTGGAGCTATGGCTCAACAGTATTACAGAAAGCCAACCTCTATGGGCGGCGGCGGAAATACATTTACCGGCTGGACAATTCCAACAAAAACAGATACTACACCAAACGGAACTTATGCCGCAACTGTTTCTGCTGCAAGTGTTACTATAGTTGGTACAGGAAATGAAATAAATGCCGGAAGTCCCATAAAACATACGGCAACGGTTACTTCCACAACTATAACGATTGTTAAAACCAACTAATTTTAACACATCAAATTTTTCTGGTAAGTTTTCTAAAGGCTGATAAAATGTGTATATTTTGTCAGCCTATTCTTTTTTAAAGGAACTTATGGTCGAACTAAGATTTACTGCCGAGAAATTGACAGGACAAGCAATAAACGGTTCTTTAACCGCTGCTTCATTTAGTGAGGGGAAAAAGAAAATTTCCCGCCTTGCTGAAAAAAATCAGCTTAAAATCATAAATATTGAAAAAAAAATAACTTTTCTTTACAGAGCAAGAAAAGGCAAAGAAAAACCAGTTAGGGGCGAACAAAAAGCTTATAATAAAAAAGAAGTTGAAGAGGCTCTCTCCAGGCTTGGTTATGAGGTGCTAAACGTTAATAGGAAATTATTTGATTTTCAGCCCAAACCCCCCCAAACAGAAATTGTTACCTTCGTAAAAATCAGTGCTGAATTATTAGAGCAAAAACTATCTTATGGTGAAATCCTTACTCTCCTGATAAATGATACAAAAAACAAAACCCTGAAAGAGACGCTAAGAGAAATAAATAACGAACTTAAAAAAGGAGCTGACAGCGAAGCAACATTCTTAAAATATCAGACAGTGTTTGGAAAATTTACCGCGTATATGCTTGGACTGGCTTCAAAAAGCGGTAATATGACTGAGATATATAAGGCCACCGCAAAATTCCTTGAGAGAAACATGGAATTTAAAAAGAATTTAAGAAGTGCCCTTATTACTCCTGCCGTAACCATATTCGTCCTATTTTTAGCAGTCCTTTTTTATGTGGGTTATATTTTTCCGGAAACCGCAAAACTTTTTCTAAAATTTGGTATTGATCTTCCACCAATGACTGCATTCACCCTTAAAATGAGCGACTTTCTGATTAAATACAGATACATGTGCGCACTTGTCCTGTTTTCTCCCCCTATTATTCTTTGGCGATTAGCAAAAACAAAAAGAGGCGGATTCCTTTTTGATAAATACATTTTAAAAATCCCAACACTGGGTTCCTTAATTCATAAAACCTGCATTGAGGTTTATTGCCGTGTGTTTTACACGTTGTATAGCGGCTCTGCCGAAAGCATTGAACCGATTAGGATTGCTGCCGAAGCTGCCGGAAACAGGTATTTTGAGGATAGAATAAAAAATGTCGCTATCCCTCTAATGATTAAAAAAGGGACGGGCATTACCGATGCGTTCACTGCGAGCGGCGTATTCACAGAAACTGCACTTTCAAGACTTCATTCAGGAGAAGAAACAGGTACAATAAAAAACACTTCTCTGCAGCTCGCAAATTATTATGAAAGTGAAACTGTTTATAGACTTAAAAACTTAATTGAACTTATCCAGGTCTTTATTGCAATGATTATAATGGTCGTTATGATTATGCTCACGTTGGTTTCCGCCGAAACAGCTACTGTAAGACCTAAAACTCCGGGAGCTTATAACGATGTTAAAATTGAGAGTAATTTAACATGATAGATACGAATTTAGAAATGACTGATAAAATTGGCTACCTCCTTTTTAAAAAGGGAATTATTGATGCCGCTATGCTTGAAAAGGCTTTAAATGCCAAGACAAACGATAAAAGTAAAATAAAAAGAAATCTCGCTCAGATTTTGGTTCAGGATTTCAACTATGATCATGATTCTATTTTTAAAGAAGTCGCTATACTGTATGCTTTCAGGGAACTTGATACACGCCCGGATGAATTCACGCCGCAAAGACTGGAATCCATTAAACAAATGATAAACGGGGCCGGTGATGTCTTAAAAGCTCAAATACTTGAACACAAAATTATCCCTTTTATGTACGATGAGAGAATTAAAGACAAACTTATTCTTGCTGCTATTGACCCTACTGATAGGAATATTCCCAAGATTGCTTTTGGGCTCAATGCTAAAAAATATGAAGTAATTTATATTAGAAAAAAAGACTATGAAAAATTAATTCAGACTATTCTGCCTCCCGAAAATGTTTACCTGAAAAGGATGGAAGAATCGGTTACTGAACTTACGATTGAAAAAGACGAAAATAATCTTGATGAACAGGAACTCGATTCTGAGATTAATAAAAGTGCTCTTATCAATTTAGTGGAAGGTGCACTTGTTGAAGGCGTAAGAATGGGTGCAAGTGATATCCATTTTGTCCCTAAATCAGGGAATAAAACCGATATTCTTGTCCGTATTGATGGCAACCTCCAGGTATGGCATGTTCAGGAAGGGACGCTTCCCGAAGCCGTAGTAGCTGTTGTGAAGGACCGCTCAAAAGGGATGGATAGGTTTGAAAGGGAGAAAGCACAGGATGGTTTTATTCAGAGAGAAATTGATGGTCATATAATCAGATTCAGAGTGTCAGTTCTTCCAATGGTTGGTACCGAACTGAAAAATAAATTTGAAAGTATAGTAATAAGAATACTAGATGATAGAAAAGTAATAAGGGATCTTGATAAACTCGGTCTTGCTGGTTTCGCCAAGGATTCCTTTGTTAAGGCAATCAATCAACCGCAGGGGATGGTAATTTTAACAGGACCTACCGGGAGCGGAAAAAGCACTACTCTTGTAGCTGCACTATACCAGGTTATAGACCCAACTGTAAATGTGCTTACCGTTGAAGATCCGGTGGAATATGTTATAGAAGGTGCCCGCCAGTTAAAAATAGGTTTTAAAATGAACTTTGAACAGGCCATCAGGTCTATTCTACGTCATGATCCCGATATCGTTCTGGTTGGAGAAATGAGAGATAAGGAAACAGCTGAGGTGGCTATTAAACTTGCAAATACAGGTCACCTTACCTTTTCTACTCTCCACACAAACGATGCACCCAGTGCAGTAGCCCGTCTATATAAAATGGGAATTGAACCATTTCTTATAGCATACGCAATTAATCTAATAGTGGCTCAGAGACTTGTTCGAAGATTATGCCCCAGCTGTAAGAAAAAAGTAAGTAATTATGATGAGGTAATTATGGCTGCTGCCGGTCTGAATATTGCCGAATGGAGAAATTTTAATATTTATGAGCCGAAAGGGTGCGATAAATGTAATGGAACCGGCTTTAAAGGCAGACTTGCTATTCACGAAGCGCTATATTTTACTAAGGAATTACGTCAGATAATAGTTAAGTCTGGTGAAGATGTGGATGAAGAAAAAATAAGAATGCAGGCAAAGAAAGACGGTTCTCTGAATCTGCGTGAAGCCGGTCTTGAAAAAGTAAAACTTGGCCTTACTTCTATTGAAGAAGTTCTGGCTTCAACTTCTGAAGATTAGCATTAAACAGTATTAAATAATCATGAACAAATATTACTTAAATAGTTTGTCTTTATTACTTCATAGATATAAATTACAACTGTAAAAATTAAATAAAACGTGGCAATACAAGAACAGAAAACCATTTTAAAGAATTTTATTAGCTCCATTCCGGACTCTTATGCCGGATCCGATAGGATAACCTATATTCTTGAAAATATTGACAAGGTGAATTCCGAAGATAAGCTAGAGCTTAAAAATCTGATAAACAAATTATTAACCAGCATGATTGAAAGGGATGCTTCCGATATAGAGATCGGAGGGTATGGTAACAGAGGATATATATGGCTTAGAATTTATGGTAAAAAAGAAAGGGTAAAGGACCTCCCGCAGTTCACCGAAGATGAATCGGCTGCCCTTATAATTAATTTATTAAATGCTAACCAAAGAAAATTTCTTTCACTTTCGCGGAACCTTGATTTTAGCTATACTTTCCTTTATGAGAGGAAAAATATTTTTGTAAGGTTCAGGGCAGATGCTTATTTTGATCTTGCTTCCCTTGCTCTTAATATGAGAGCAATTAATATTGAATTGCGACCAATAGAATCTTTAGAATTCCATCCAAATGTTTTAAAGACCATGAGCCATACATATATCAAGCATGGTTTATCTCTTATTACTGGAATTACCGGCGCTGGTAAATCAACAACATTGGATGCTATTATAGATTACCATAATAAATTTGATCCGGCACATATCGTTATTATTGCATCTCCTATTGAATACGTACATACTTCAAATGTGGCTATCATTAAACATCGAGAGGTAGGTCGGGACGTTCTAACATTCAAAGAGGGTGTAACCCAGTCTTTGAGGCAGGATCCGGATATAATTATTATTGCGGAAATGAGAGATCCGGATACGATTCTGGCCGCACTCGAAGTTACTGATACCGGGCACAAAGTGTTTTCAACTCTCCACACATCTTCTGCCGTTGAATCTATTGACAGAATTATAGCCGAGGTTCATCCAAATGAACAGGAGAGAGTAAGACACAGACTTGCCGATGTTCTTATTTCTGTTATTTCACAAAAACTAGTTCCCAGCACTGACGGCAAACGTGTTCTGGCCAAAGAGGTTTTGCTTGTAAATTATAATGTAAGGGCTGCAATTAAAAATAATAATACCAGTGAAATTTACATGATGATCAACCAGGGAGGACAGCAAGGAATGATCACGATGGAGCAGGATCTTAAGCGATTATACCTCGGCAAGAAAATCACCTTGGAAACTGCGGTTGCTTACTCAAACAACAAAATAAGAATGCAACAAATATTAGCGGCAACATAATTGAAACCTCTTATTTGCATATATTGTGAAGGTAGCGATACTAAATTAGCTGTCGTTGTGAAGGAAAAGGAGAAAATTAAGGTTCTTCGCACAGCTTCTTTTGATTCCGTAATGCCATCGCTTGATATAGAAGAAGGATTATCAAGTTTAAATATCGATGGTGTGGATCTAGAACTTGATAAGCTAAACAAAAGAGATATTATTTCTGCTAACGCCAACCAGGGATTGATAGTTTCTTATTTAAAAGGGATTAACCTCAACAACAGTCTGTTCATTCCTGCATTAACTGAACCATCTATCTATTATCATGTTTTTGAAGGGGCAAAGCAGGGAAGAGGTTCAAAACTGACACAGGAGATTATATCCGATATTCAGGAAACCAAGAATGTTACAATTAATAAAGAGAATCTTGGCTATATAGAATTAGCAGATAAATCAATTTTATCGGTATTTCTTAGCGGTGAAGTCCATTGCATTAAAATGATAAATGCTCTGGCTCGTTATAACGGAAAAAGATATTATAAAATTCCCGCTGTTAAAAGTGCGGAAATATCCCTTGCTTATTATATTGCTAAACGAAAAAAATTCTTTCCCGATGACAATTCTCTTATTGTTTATATTGGTAAGGAATACAGCAAGCTGATCTTTCTTCAGGGGCGCATACTGAAACATATCGGCTCTACCCTTGATATTGGCACACTAAATCTTCATACTTATGACGTTTATTTCTCCAAAATTCTACTTGAAATGGAAAACGGTGGAATTTCATCCCTTGATAATATAATAGTCTGCGGAGAAGACGACAGCGAAAACCTCATCCTTTCTTTTTACGGAACTTTTCCCGAAGCCAATGTTTCAAGGCTTGAGTTTGATGAACTGGATCTTACTGATCTTGATGATAAAACCAAGGAGATTTTCTCGTCATTCAGCGTTCCGATTGCCATTGCCAATGATTATTTTGATGACCTTGATAACCTGCATAAAGGTATAAATCTTCTTCCAAAATATGTTAAAGAAGATCAAAAAATATTTCAGTTCGCCTGGCACGGTTATGTAATGCTTCCTTTCCTTTTTCTGGTTACTCTCGGAATAACTTACTCTGTTCTAAATAACCAGAGAGAAAGCAGCCTGCTCGATACACAAATCGGAGAAAAAACAATTCTTCAGAGGCAGCATCAACGGACAATCTCAAGGATCACGGATATCCAGAATAAAATAAATAATTTTGATCAGACTCAGGCAATCCTTGATTCCGCTTCAGCCGGTTCTGGTGTTTGGTCTGTTGTCACTGCAAAAATTTCCGGTTTCTTTCAGTCAAACCCATCGATTTGGTTGACTAAACTTTCAAAAGATGAAGCCGATCTTGTATCCCTGGAAGGTTATTCACTTAACAAAAATGTATTGACCGATTTTGCTTATTTTCTTGAGAACGCTCAATTAAAAAGTATTCATTATGAAACCATTGTGGAAAAAAACACATACAGGTTTAATATTGTTTTTAGTATTACAGGATATTATAAAGACTCTCAATGAATAGGAAATTAAAGAATACTTTAGGCCTGGTCGCCATTTTAATCTTTCTCCTATTGGCAGGAGGCATTTATGTCTTTGTATTCCAGCGAGGCAAACTTAATGAAAAGCGGATAAAATTGAGAGAACTGGAATCTATAAATTATAATACAGAGCAACTAAATATTCAACTTAGGAGTCTGGAGAAAAGAGCAGCATCGCTTGACTCTATTCTTTCTTCCCGTAAATTTAATATTCCGCAGAATCTATCCTCAATTAAGTTTTATAGTTTTATAAATCAAATCAGCGCCGGATTTTCCCCAAATACTCAGATCGATGTCGAATTCCTTAGCCAGAAAAAAGATAAGGAGTTTTTCTATTATGAATATAAGATTACAGGTAATGGTCCTTACAACGATGTCTATAGGCTGATTTACTCAATTGAACAGAGTAAGGAACTTAAAAAGATTAAGAATCTTACACTTACAAATCAGATATCTACTACAAAAGATGGTGTACCGAATTTCGTTGTCAATTTTGCTGGTAGTGTAGCCGTTTATTTTTCCTCTGATAATAGATTTGCCCCTGCTATTTTTGTTGAAAACAATCTTTTAACCAGGCTGAAATATGACTCGTTTTATCCCCTGATTCGCACATCAATTCCACCTAATGTTGATGATCTCCTTGATATCCAGGGCGCTAAACTCCTTGCCCTTATTCCGGAAGGTGCTTTTCTTGCCGATACTAAAGGCAATACATATTTGTTGTGGGAAGGCGAACAGGTTTACCTTGGTTACCTAACTAAAATAGACTACGAACACAATGTTGTAGGTTTTATTCTTAATAAGGGCGGAATAATTGAAAAAGTTGAGTTTGGATTAGATAAGGAAGTAAATAAGAAAAATTAGTGAGTCTGAATATGAAAACAAAAATATTTATTACATTATTACTTCTGACGGGAACAGTTGCTTTCTCCCAGAATTATCTGGAACGCCAGTTACAGGGGAATATTCCGAAGGATCAAATCGTATCTTTATCCGCCTCCCTTTCATTTGATAAAGCTGTAGAGCTTCTCAGTAAAGTGAGTGAAAAGGCAAAAGGCAAAAAGATTATTTCTACAGTTCAAATTTCCGATCCCATAGGTATTGAATTGACAAATGTTGCATATGATAAAGCCTTGGTTGCGTTAGTTCAGATGAAGGGTTTGATGTATGAGGAAAAGGAAGACGTAATCATTATTAAAAGAAAAAACGAACCCACTCCTGCAGTAAAATCAGAAACTACTTACGCTTCTGTTGATTCACGTGAAGTTAAAATTTCTGCGGTATTCTTTGAGGCTGATTTAAATAAAGAGAAACAGGCAGGAGTTGATTGGAAATTGCTTCTTTCAAAAAACGGTCTGAGTATAGGCGGTACTGGCGGCAACCCTATAACAACATCCACAAGCACAACCACCACCACTCCAACCCAGGGCTGGCAGGCAAACGGTACTACGAGCTTCGATCTTGGAGGTATGTTTGCTGATGCCACCGCTATTTTCAGGTTTTTTGAAACACAAAATATCGGCGAAATTATAGCAAGCCCCAGCATTACCACACGTGATAGGGTAAAAGGTCGAATTCAGGTTGGCAGTGATTTTTCTATTAAACAAAAAGATTTTTCCGGGAATGTTATTGATAACTTCTTTTCAACAGGATCAATTATTGAGGTTACTCCATATATTTATAGAGAAGATGGGGTTGATTACATACTCCTTAATCTGAACGTTGAAAGGAGTTCTTTTACTCCCGACCCCACAACTACAGTAGTTAATAAAACATCAGCGTCTTCTCAGGTAGTTTTGCTCAACGGAGAAGAAACTATTATCGGCGGGCTCTTTGAAAATGATGAGACCAAAGTCAGAAATGGTGTCCCGTTTCTTAAAGACCTCCCCTGGTGGTTTTTTGGTCTCAGATATATTTTCGGTAGCGATGATATTACTACTATAAAAAAGGAACTTGTTATTTCAATAAAAACGGAATTATTGCCAACATTAAAAGAAAGACTGGCAGGAGTTCGTAGTACAAGTCCTGTTAATGATGAAATAGATAAAAACCGCAATAAACTTAAGATTTATGAGTTTAAGGACTTCAATGAAACACCACAAACACCAACTAAAGAGAATTAGGGAATTTAATGGAATCTATATTAATCGTTGATGATGATTTTAATCTCTGCACGGTTCTTAAGGAAGAATTAGTCGAAGTCGGTTATGACGTTGATTTTGTTAATAATGGTGATGCTGCCTTCCCTTATTTAGCGAAACATCGCGCAGATTTAATTCTACTCGACTTAAAAATGCCGGGTAAGGATGGATTCGAGGTACTTAGGGAATTGAAAGAAAAAAAGATTAAAGTTAAAGTTATCGTTCTTACAGCATATGCCGATGTAAAAAGCGCTATCGAATCAGCGCGAATGGGTGCAAGCGATTTCATTAGTAAACCGTATGATTTTGACGAATTGCTGATCACTATCAGGAAAGTTCTGCAAAAAGATATTTAAATATGAAAATTACCTATAGGATTCTGGTAATTAATTTCGCTATTGTATTTTTAGTAATAGGGAGCGCGGCATTTGCTTTTTATTCTATAATGTACAGTGTCCTTACCTCTCAACATTCAAAATATCTCCTTAATTCAACAAACGATTTTATATATGCTTATCGCCAGACTATAGATAACACTGAGGAAGAATTCTTATACATTATTAAAAATGGAATAAAACAAAAATTTTCAGCCCCTCAGTTGTTTGAAAAGAATATTGATTTTATTCTTCAGACTAACGCCTCAAAAAACATTATAAATAAAGCCTGCAAAGATAATGTGTATATATCCGATAAAACATATACACTTGAAGACTTTATTGGCCTTAATCCATATGCCGTAATCAAATCCTATAAAAACAAGGATGGAACAATTTACTATTATGGAAGGATCATAGATTCTCAGGCGCTTAATGATCTTTCAAAAAGAGTTGGAGCAGACATAGCCCTTGTCTGGAATAGTTCAATACCCCTGATGTCAAATGAATCCCAAAACCAGCAATATTTGTTTGCACTGAACACAGCATTTAAAGATTTAGCAACAAAAAACAATTTCAAGGTTTTCTCCCAAAAAGCGGAAGATACGGATATCCTTGTTACTATATGCAAACCCGCTTCAAGCGTTGAAGAGTTAAATAATAATATTTGCTTTCTGGTTTTTACAACTCTGAATGAAGCCGCTGATTTAAGATCCAGTCTAAAAGAAATTATGCTCATTGTCGGTTTCTCCGGAATTTTAATATCCCTTATTCTTACATTTCTATTTACAGACAGGATCAGAAAACAAATTTCTGATCTGAGCAAGGCTACGGAAGTTATTAAATCGGGAAATTTCCAGAGCAAAATTATTATTAAAACAACAGATGAATTAGGAGAACTTGCAAACGCATTTAATCTTATGGTTGCTGAACTTGAAAAGAACCAGAAGGCAAAAAATGAATATTCTGAATTCATAACTATGCTCAATCAAAACCCTTCATTAAAGGAAATATCAGATGCCGCTTTGGGAAAAATAATAAACACCTGCGGTTTTATAATCGGAGCATTGTATGTTATTGAGGATGATGGAATTAAAATGGCAGGATCTTTTGGCGTGAAAAAAGGTCATACTCCGATTAATTACGATTTCTTTGAGTCTGTCATCAAGAAAAGAGAAATGCTTGAATTAAAATTTGATGAGTCCCCGCCAGTTATAACAACAGGGTCAATTAAAATAGAGCTTCGCTATCTTTTTCTGATACCCATTATTTATAATTCCAAGGTTATTGCAATTCTTGAGTTAAGCGGAACCGAGAAGCCGGGAAATGAAGTGAAGGAATATATTGCCAGTGTTCAGGAACAGCTTGCAATAGGTTTGACAAATGCAATTGCGCTTGTTCAGCTTGAAAAACTTGTGACTGAATTAAAGCAGCTTAACGAGGATTACCAAAAGCAGAATATTCAGATCAGAAAACAAAACGAAACTCTTGTGGATCTTCATAAAAAACTGAAAGAAAAAGCAGATGAACTTGAAATTCAAAAAGAAAAAGCAATTGAGTCAACAAAGCTTAAATCTCAATTCCTTGCAAGTATGTCTCATGAATTACGTACACCAATGAATTCTATTCTTGGGCTTACTGAACTGATGCTCGAAGAGAATGTTGTTAAAGGGAAAAACAGAGATAGAATTGAAGTCGTTCTAAAAAGCGCTCGACGCCTTATGAACCTGATTAATGACATACTTGATCTTTCAAAAATTGAAGCAGGGAAAATGGAAATACGCAGTGAAAATGTCCTGCTTGAAGATCTTATCAAGGAAGTTGAATATTCAATCAGCCCCCTATTAATAAATAAAAAAATTGATTACAGAGTAATCAGAAATACCGACACATCAATTATAATGAATATTGACAGGGGTAAAGTGACCCAGGTATTAATAAATCTGCTTGGTAATGCCGTTAAATTTACTGACTCCGGGTTTGTCGAAATGGAAATCTTTTCAGAAGAGAATAAAAACCTTATCTTCAAAGTAATTGATACGGGAATTGGAATGTCAGACGAAGACCAGGAAGTTATTTTTGAAGAATTCAGGCAGGTTGACGGATCGATCACTAAAAAATACAGCGGCACAGGGTTAGGTTTGGCAATTTGTAAAAAAATTGCCGACCTGTTGGAAGGTTCAATAAGTGTTAACAGTCAAAGCGGGAAAGGATCAACTTTTGTTTTTACTATTCCAATGAATTTTATTGGAAAATCAGAGGCCCCTACTAAGACATCTGTCAGCATTACAAAAACGACCGCGGATATAAAAAACCCGATTCTGGTTATTGAAGAAAATGATGATGTGAGATACACGATTGGCCAGTATTTTTCTTCGCGGGGTTATAATGTCGTATATGCAGAAGATAGAAGAGGGGGGCTTGAGAAGGCAAAAAAACATCAACCAATTATTATTGTGCTAGATGTTGTTCTTCAGGGAAAAGATGGCTGGGATACTTTATTGGATTTAAGAAATGACCCCTTGACAGAGGATATACCGATAATTGTTATCTCTATCCTTGGTGATAAAAACCTCGGGTATAGTTTAGATGCATTTGAATATATTGTCAAATCATTCAGTTCAGAGCAACTATTTTCCGTTATATCAAAAATTGAAAATGCTTCTAAAAAAAGAGTTGAAAGAATTGTTCTTGTAGACAATGATGAATCTGTATATGTGAGAACAAAAAATGAATTTAATAACGAAAAAGTAAGCATAGATTACATTGGGGACAGCACATTTGCATATAATAAAATAATAGAAACGCAACCGGATATGGTTATCATCAGTCTTATTATGCCTAAAGTTGACGGAATTATTCTTATATCTAAATTAAAAGCGAATAAAGAAACAAAACACATTCCTATTGTAATAAGTATCGCCAAGGATATTACTGACAAAGAAAAAATAGCGCTGAATGATGCTATAGAAAAAATTACATTAAAATCTAAAGGGCATCCGCTGGATGTTCTAAAAGTTGTAAGAGATCGTATAATACTACAGGAATTTAGCTCTAGTCCGGAAAAAAATTCTATTGAAATTGAAGAAACAAGTACCGCCGATGACAACATCAATTTCGGAAAAGCAAAGAACAATTACATTGGGAACGTTCTGGTTGTCGATGATGATCCGGACACACTGTTTACTATAAATGAAATTCTTGAGTCATGTAATTGTAAAACCTACCTTGTCAAAGGCGGTAAAGAATGTCTTGCAATGCTGGAAAAAATAACACCTGATATCATCCTGCTCGATATTATGATGCCCGAAATGGATGGTTTTCAGACAATCGCCAACATAAAAACACATCCGAGATGGGTAAACATTCCTGTCTTTGCGGTTACAGCAAAGGCAATGCTGGACGATAAAGAAGTAATTCTGAAAAATGGATTTGACGATTATATCCCGAAGCCGATTAACTCAAGCATGCTGTCATTTAAAATAAAAAAAGCTCTTTCAAGGACTAATATAAGTTAATATGTCAAAAATTTTAGTAATAGATGATTTGCCGGAAAACGTATTCTTACTTCAGGATAGATTAGAACACGAAGGATATGAAGTAATTACAGCATACGATGGAAAGACCGGAATAGCAAAAGCGAAAAATGAGTTGCCGGATCTCATACTGCTGGATGTAATGATGCCGGATATTACCGGAATTGAGGTCTGCAAAATATTAGTTGAAGAACCCAACACATCAAATATTCCGATTATTCTTGTTACAGCAAAAGCAGGGGCAGAGGATACAAAAGAAGGGCTTGAAGCCGGAGCTTTCGATTATGTAAAAAAACCGTTTAACAGGGTTGAACTTCTTGCAAGGATACACTCCGCTTTACAATTAAGTAAAGCACATAAGCTTCTTGTTGAAGCCGAAAAGCGGAACACATTTTCTGCTACCGTAGTGACAGCAAACCATAAGATCAAACAACCGCTAACACTTATGAGCCTTTCATCTGCGGCAATTAAAAGAGAATTAACAAAAAGCGATATTTCCAGTGAAGCCATTCTGAAAAAACTTGCATATATAGATATAGCAATTAAGGAAATTACAGAGGTCCTTAACCAGCTTAATGCAATTATACAGCCGGTTTTTTCGGATTATATCAAGAATATTAAGATGGTGGATGTTCCAAAGGATGGGGAGGAACCGTTAGAGTAACTTCTGAATGGTTGAGAGCATTGTTTCAAATTCATAGGGTTTCAGTAGAATGCTGTTTATTCCTATCTTCTGAATATCAAATTTTGTGTCAATATTTATACTGCCCGTAGATAATATTATCGGCATATTGAAATTTAGTTCCCTTACTCTACCAATACAATCAAGACCATTCATCCCGGGCATATTATAATCCATAATTATCAGGTCAACCTTAATTTCTTCGGTTAATAAAGTAAGGACTTCCAGGCCGGAGGAAACTTTTATTACATTAAATCCATTCGACTCAAGTAATTCTGCCAAAAGATCCCTCAGCATTATTTCATCATCTGCCAATAGTATAATTTTATTCTCGGGAGCAGTTTTTTCTACGGCTTTTGGTTCGAAGGCGGGAAGAAATACATCAAAGGTAGTGCTTTCATTTTCAACGCTCGAAACTTCTATATGTCCCTGGTGTGCCTTTACTATTCCATAAGTTACATAAAGTCCTAAACCCGAACCCGTATCTTTTATCTTGGTTGAAAAATATGGATCAAAGATCTTTAATAAATTCTCTTCCTTAATACCCAAACCGGAATCCATTACCTGAAAATGAATATAATTGCCCATTTTCAGCAGAGGATAGTTAATTAAATTATTATCATCAATCGTAATATTATTGGCAGATAAAGTTATAGTCCCCTTTTCCTCAATTGCCTCCTTTGCATTAACGCAGAGGTTAAGTAAAATTTGATAAACCTCAGTTCCTGAACCCATCATATCATATAATGAATCGGAAAAATTAGTAACTAGCTTTATCCTTTTCGGGAATGTTTGAATAATAACTTTTGAAATTTCATTTAACAGGTCATTTGGTTTTATCAGTTCTTTCCTTTTTTGTGTCGGCCTACCAAAAGAGAGCAGACCTTTTGTCAGATCCTTAGCACGAATTGAACAGCTCTCAATATTGTCGATGAGCCTGGTTATTTCTTCTTTCGGCTCAACCCGTTTCTTTAAGAGATTAATGCTGCCAAAAATACTGGACAACAGATTATTGAAATCATGCGCCATACCGCTTGATAGTTTACCGATGGTCTCCAGTTTTTGTGCTTGTAAAAGCCTGCTTTCAAGTGCTATATTCAGTTCATTGGTTAAAATACTGCTTATAGAGAAAGAAAGTATGGCTGCAAATTGCTCAACATTGTTAATTTCAAGAGGTGAAAAACTTCCGCCTTGTTTACCTATAATTATTGTGGCTAAAAGTTTATTGTCAAACAAACATGGCGTAAGTATCAGTGTCTGTGATTGGAAAATTCTGACAAGATTATAGCCGATATTATCACTAACATTTTTTGCGATAAGAGATTTATTATTAATCGAAAACCATTTATTAAGAAAAGTGAAATTGGAGCTTATTTCTTTTTCAATATCCGTGTGGTTACCCAGAATATTCCCTGAGTCGTAATAATGGAAAGTAAATTTGTTTAATTCATTATGAAGAATTACAAGACCAAAATCCCCCTTGCTTATAGATAAACAGCGAATAAGAAGTTCTTCGGAAATTATTTTTAGCGACTTTTCCTTTAATAAAAGCGATAGTATGCTTTTAAGTTCAGACTGAAAAAGCATATTATTCTGAAGAAGCGCTTCATTATGCCCATAAGCAAAACTTCCTTCTATCGGTTCAACTTTAATAATATAATTGGTGACTTCTCTTTTATTTCCACCAACGGTGATTATCGTGACATTTGAATTTATTGAAGGGAATGATATGTTATAAGGAATTATTCCGGAAAATTTCAGAGATGATATTTTTTCAAAGATCTTTAAAACTGAAATCCCGCTTACTTTATTTAAACCGAATATTTCCTTAAACTTTTTATTATGCCAAACAATTTTGTATTCTTTATCCGTTATAGCTATACCGTCTTTTACGGTCTCAAAATATTTAACTGCAGGCTCTAAGGGAGAAAAATTTTCTGGCATTAATATCAATCTTGTTTTATTGAATATTTTTTAATTTTTGTATATAACGTTTTCTGACTAATACCAAGTTGGCTTGCTGTCTGTGTTCTATCCCATCGGAAATGCTTCAGCGCTTTAATAATATGTGCCTTTTCAAGTTCCTCCATACTCATAATTCCATCCTGGTTATCTTCGGGAGTGGAAGGAAGAAGTTCAATTATAGAAGATGACCGTGGAAGATTAAGATCATCAAAATGGATCAGATCTCCCTCGGCAAAAATCAGGGCTCTTTCTATAATATGTTCGAGTTCTCTTATATTACCGGGATAGTTATATTTCAACAAAGCATCTTCGGCATGGGGGGTTATTCTTTTAGGCGAACGTATGGGTGATTTTGTTACAAGAAAATGGGACGATAGTACCATGATGTCTTCTTTCCTCTCCCGCAGTGGAGGTATTGTAAGGGTTATAACATTCAATCTGAATAACAGATCACGCCTGAATTTTTTATTATCAGTTTCTTCCAGAAGATTCCGGTTAGTAGCACTGATTACTCTTATGTTGGAAGTGAGGGTTGTAACACCTCCTATCCTTCTGTATTCACCGTTTTCAAGGAATCTGAGTAGTTTAGGTTGGAGGGAAAGACTTAATTCGCCTATTTCATCAAGAAATAAAGTACCACCGTGCGCTATTTCCACCAAACCCTGTTTAGTTGACCTTGCATCAGTAAATGCACCTTTTTCATGTCCAAAAAGCTCACTTTCAATAAGCTGGTCGGGAAGAGACGCACAGTTTATAATAACAAAAGGTTTGTCACACCGGGAAGAATATTTATGTATATATTCGGCAAAAAGTTCCTTCCCTGTTCCGGTCTCCCCCTCTATCAGGATATTTGATTCTGACAGAGCGGCTTTGTTTGCCAGATTTATAGCTTTTTGAAGACCCGGGCTGTTACCGATAATTCTGCTTGATAATTTTTTATTTACCTGGTTTGAAAGGATAGTTGTTTTTACTAATAGATCCCGGTGTTCCAAAGCCCGGTTTATAGTAATCAGCAGCTCATCAAAATTATACGGCTTATTAATAAAATCATAGGCTCCATTTCTTATACAATCTACAGCTTTCCTAAGTTCAGACTGGGCAGAAAGTATAATAACCTGGATTGACGAATTATACTCTGATACAAACTTCAGCACCTCTTCGCCGTTTACAATTTTCATTGTCAGATCAAGAAGGAGAATATCATAGTTCTTGTTTTTAATTGCTTCAATAGCAAGGCTTCCGTCGTACACAGTATCAACCGAAAAACCCTCTTCTATAAGTTGTTCTTTTAAAAGATAGCACAGGGTCTCGTCATCGTCACAAACCAATATTTTCGCGTTTTTTGCCATAAATTTACTTGTTATTTCCGGGTCTGAAAAAGAATCATTTGGAATAAAATACCCTTTTATATATATTTGGAACTCTTATTTTTGGGGGCGCGTAGCTCAGGGGTAGAGCATCTGCCTTTTAAGCAGAGGGTCGGTGGTTCGAAACCACCCGCGCTCACAAGAAAAAATCCTGTATTTTTAAGCCGTTGTTTAACGGCTTTTTTTATGCTTGTCTAATGAAAATATAATATTTATTCCTTATCTAACTTAAGCCTTTTTACAATCATAATTTCGTCAAAAATGACCTAGAATATTAATATATAAATTAAATAACAGCAAGTGTCATTTACCGTCTAATTTCATTAAATCTTTTTTCTGCTATTGCCGCTATAGTTCTTCCAATGCTGATTGATGCAGTGGCGGCAGGAGACGGAGAGTTTAAAACATGGATCATATTCTCAAATTCAATAATTCTAAAGTCATCGACTAACTTCCCGTCTGCCTCTAGTGCTTGTGCCCGGACTCCGGACCCGCCGGCATAAATATCATTTCCGCTGATTTCGGGAACAAGTTTTCTGAGTGCATTTACGAACTCATTTTTATTGTACGATCTGTAAAATTCCTTTATTCCCATCCTGTAATGTTTTAATGCCATTAACCAGAATCCTCTGTATGTAAACATCTCCAAAGAATCCTTAAAAGAGAAGTCACTTTTTTTATACCCTTCTCTTTTAAATGAAAGTACCGCATTAGGTCCGGCTTCCGCTCCCCCCATAATCATTCTTGTAAAATGAACTCCGAGAAAAGGAAACTGCGGATCAGGCACGGGATAAATTAAATTATTAACAAGGTATTCCCGTTCTTTCACAAGATTGTAATACTCTCCGCGGAACGGGATTATTTGCATTTTGGGATTTACGCCGCATTTTAACGAAACTCTGTCTGATTGAAGCCCGGTACAGTTTATCAGCACCCGTGCCTTTATTTCACCCCTATTGGTTTCTAAAATCAACTCACCGTTTTTCTTATTCAGACCGATAAAGCGTGTTGAAGTTTTTATTTCACCGCCGTTTTCTTTAATAATCTCCGCATATTTCTCAGTAACCGCGGTATAATTAACTATTCCTGTTTCTGCTACATGCAGTCCCAGTATTCCCGCGGCATGCGGTTCAAATTCTTTAATCTCCTCTGCTGAAATTCTTATTATTCCGGTCAATCCGTTTTCCCTGCCCCGTTTTTCAAGTTCATGAAGAACGGGTATTTCATAATCATTAACAGCAAGAACAATTTTTCCGCAATGTTCATGCTGAATATTGTTCTCCTCACAGAACTGATACAGAAGTTCTCTCCCCTCAATACAGTTCTTTGCTTTTAAAGAACCGGGTTTATAATAAAGGCCTGAATGAATAACTCCGCTGTTGTTTCCTGTTTGATGAAAAGCCAATTTATCCTCAGCTTCTATCACCACAACATTTAGTCTTTTATCTTTTTGAAGAGCCATTCCTGTAGCCGCCCCTACAATCCCTCCCCCTATTATTGCAACATCAAAAATATTGTGCATTAATATTCTCTCTTTTTTCTGTAATTATTTTAAAAGGATCATTTTCTTGGTTTCCGAAAAATCTCCCGCCTGTATCCTGTAAAAATATATTCCGCTAGGCAGTCTATTACCTTTAAAGTTAATATTATAATTTCCGGGTTCTTTGTTTTCATTGACGATTGTTGAAATTTCTTTTCCCAGTACATTAAAAATTTTTATTGATACGTTACATTTTTTAGGGATAGAATAATTTATGTTTGTCTCCGGGTTAAACGGATTTGGGAAGTTCTGTGATAGTGAAAAGGAGTTCGGTGAAATAGCCGGGCTATCATTTATATCTGTTGTTGCCGTTCCTCCGCCATTATTCGTTTCCATTATTAATCCATTAGCGCCTATAATCCATCCGCTGTTAATATCCTGAAAAACCATTTTTGATAATGAGTTTGTTGTATGCGTCAAAACCTTATTCCAGCTACTTCCCCCATCCGTTGTTTTGAGAAATCCCCCATTTGATCCGCAAATATAACCATTTAATGTATCTATGAATTGAATACCATTTCCTTCTGTAATATCCACAAAGCTTTTTATCCAATACCCCCCGCCGTTTTCGCATTTAAGTAACACACCGTATAATCCGGTCATCCATCCATATTTACCGACAAAACAAACCTGGTTAATAGTGCTTATGCTTGGAGTGTTCAACTCTGAAAAAATAAAACCACTCAATGAATTAATATAAGCTGTTATAATTGCACCATTCTCACAGGTCGCTAATATATTATGTGAAGTAGGGAAACAAAGATTCTTTATGTTGTCAAGAGAAAATCCTGAACCTATTAAACTTCTGCTAAAGGGTTTCGTCATATCAAGTTCTACAACTGTGCCTGCATCACCCGCCGCATACAAACTGCTACCATTTCTGATTATTGATTTATATCTTACATTAGGTATACTTTTAATAATTAAAGTTGACCACGTTTCACCAAAATCAGTTGATTGTAAAAATCCATTATCCCCGGCTACCCATAATTGCGAATTACTATAGTCTGAATAAAACACAACGTCGTTCAAACTGAAGGTAGTATTTGATTCCTTTTTTATCCATGTATTTCCGCCGTCTGTAGTTTTCAGAATTGTCCCCTGATCCCCCACAATAAATCCATAATCAGCAGTAACAAAAATTATAGAATTCAAATTTGCACGATTCCCGGATGATTGGAATTCCCAGTTTGATCCGCCATCACCTGATTTGGCAAGAAATCCTGAACTTCCCGCAAGCCACCCTGTTCCTGTTGTTAAAAAAGAAACACAATTAAATGTAAACGTAGTATCATGTTCCTGTCTATTCCAACTATTACCGCCGTCGCTGGTACTTAGTAATATTCCATTTTTGCCCGCAGCAATTCCGGAGTTATGATTGATAAAACTTATTGATAAAAGCCATTTGTTGGTAGTGCTAATACTGGCACTCCAATTATTTCCTCCATCAGTTGTTTTAAATATTTGCCCGTTTTGACCGCAGATCCACCCATAATCCTTATCGGTAAAACAAATTGAAGATAGGATTGTATTAACTCCGCTATTCTCGTCAATCCAGTCAGCCCCGCCATTGGTGGTTTTTTTTATGATGCCATTTTCACCAGTCAACCATCCGATATCATGGTTAAGAAAATAAATTTTCGAGAAAGATGACGCAGGATTAACTGTTGTTGATGTCCAGAGAATGCCTTCATTTGTTGTGTTAAGTAAAACTCCGTTTGAGCATGCCGCATAACCTCTGTCAGCCGATGTGAAGTAAATAGAATTGATATTGAAAGTTACATCGCCGGTATCCTGTCTGGTAAAACTAGATCCACCGTCAGTTGTCCTTAGAACTATTCCATTTTCGCCGGCAGCCCAACCATTGAGATTATCGGCGAAGAAGGATGTTAGTAGTTTATTTGCGTAACCGGTTTCAATTACTTTCCAACTTAACCCGGCGTCAATTGATTTAATGAGTAATCCATTATCACCTACAGCAATTACATTATTGCTGTCAATTACAGAGATGTTGTTTATACCTTTTCCCTGGGGCAGAGGGTTCATCCATTTCCAGTTCTGCTGTCCGTATACAAATACTGTTGTCAGAAAAAATATTACAATTATTTTATTTGGCATATAATAAGTCAAAATCCTGATAAATTATTCCGGGTCATTAATAATCAGATCCGGAATTAAAATTTATATGCAAATCCTGATTGAATAAATACATACGCTCTTGTTATATATTTTGTGTTTAACCGGTTATATTTTGCGTTAACATCCAGGTCCAGTTCAGGGGTCAAATTTATTTTAAATCCGACTTCGGGGGAAATGCCCCAACTCCTGTCTTTTGTTATCACATTATCTTTTCCCAAATAGCCGTAGTCAATAGTTAAGTTGAATCTCGAAAAATAAGCCCCTCCCTCGAGTCCAATGTAAGGAATAAAATTATAATCTAAAATATTATACCGAACTCCAATAAGAACCGGGATAGTGGAAAAAGAGAAAGAATAATCAGGCAGAGTTTCTAAATACCCAAACTTGTAATAACCTGATGAAAAACTGACTTCAAGATTACCGTTAAATGAGTAACTCAAATTAAAACTGCTGCCGAATCCGACTGAAACAATATTCTCACTGTAACCGGCAGGAATAGCTGCCGAACCCTGAACCCGTATTTTTAATTGTCCATATAAGTTTGAGGATATAAAAGTGGCAGATATAACTAATACAAAAAACTTTAACTTCAAGGGCAACTCTGTTTTTATCTGTACAATTAAAATATACAAATATTGTTTAAAACTCTTCTTTAAGTTATATATTGTTTTGCCTATTTTTACTTAAATAATTCCTGATTAAGGATATAGATTGAATATCATCCCGATGCAAAGACTCACATATAAGTTATTACTAATCTTCTGTATTTTTTCCCTGGTTGATCCGTCTTTTTCACAGGAAAAAAGATATAATATGTCGGGTATAGTTTCTGAAGCCGGTTCATCAGAACCACTTATAGGGGCAAATGTTTCTATCTACAGGGATAGTCTCAGGTCGGGCACTGTCCTAAGAGGCGCAGCCACCAATAAATACGGCTTTTATTCTATTCCGGACATTCCGGGTGGAAATTTTTATTTCTTTATTTCAAGCATTGGTTATGAAACCAAAATTGTAAAAATTAAAATACCCGGAAATTCAACCAGACTTGATTTCAAGCTTATAAAAAAAATTATTACGCTTAATGAAATAATAGTTTCAGATAAAAAGGTTAATGATTTTAATAAAACAGTAGGATCAATTGAAGTCGATCCCGAGACTATTAAAAGAATGCCTTCCTTCGGAGGGGAAGCTGATATCTTCAAAGCTCTGCAGCTTCTGCCCGGGATAACTGCTGCCACTGAAATTTCTACTGGACTTTATGTCAGAGGCGGATCTGCCGACCAAAACCTCACCTTAATTGATGGAGTCAATGTTTACAACCCTTCTCATCTCGGCGGCTTTGCTTCAACTTTTAACGCGGATGCCGTTAATAATATTATTCTTATAAAAGGCGCATTCCCTGCGGAATTCGGGGGTAGACTTTCAAGCGTTCTTGATATTACCATGAGGGAAGGTTCTAAAGAAAAATTTTCTGCTACGTTAGGTCTAAATACTATCAGTTCAAGGATAACTATAGAAGGCCCGCTCGATACTAACGCATCCTTTATTATATCGGGAAGAAAAATGTTTCTTGATAAAATTCTTCCCTTATTCCATAACCTTGATAATATCCCCCGTTACGGCTTCTATGACCTAAATGGCAAAATCACTTACTCACCATCAAAGAATGATAAGATATTTATCAGCGCTTTTTTAAGCAGTGACGATATAAGCGATGCCCCCAGTAATAAAGATATCGGTTATGGAATCGATTGGTCAAATACTACTATTAATATAAATTGGACAAATATCGGTTCTGGATCGTTATTCACGACCACTTCCTTAATGTATACGAAGTATGCGTTTTCAACCCTAATAAAAGATAAAATGCCGGGGAATAACCCGCTTGATTTTTATACGTCTTCAGTAATTAATGATATCACACTTAAAAGAGAAATGCAGTTCTTTGCCGCCGAAAAACATTCCGTTAAAACAGGGGCTGAGATTGCTTTTCATTTATTCTCAACTACTACAAGCGATTTTTATATTCCCGAATTTTCATATAAACCATTTTACGGTAAAGACCTGAATTCGATGGAAGGTACAGCTTATATTCAGGATGATTATCAAATTACAGATTATCTTAAAAGTAACTTCGGCGGAAGATTCTTTTATTTCCAGGAGGGAAAATTCTCTGCTTTTGAACCAAGAGTTTCACTTACATATTTCCCGCTTGACCGTTTGACAATCAGGGCCGCATTTGCCATTGCACATCAGACACTGCACATGCTAACAAGGAACGATATTTATCTGCCAACCGATCTGTGGTATCCTTCAACAAGTAATATTCAACCATCCCGTTCTATTCAGGGCTCTCTTGGAATGGAAGTCCTTTCGCCGGATCGTTCTTATCTTTTTTCGCTTGAGGGATATTATAAAGATATGAAGCACCTATACGAATATAAAGACAATGCAAATTTCAATTATAATAACAATATAGAAGATCAGCTTACCGAGGGTGTCGGGTATGCTTATGGAACCGAGCTCTTCCTTAATAAAAAAATGGGGGACTTTACCGGCTGGATTGGTTATACACTTGCCTGGACAAGAAGATATTTCCCCGAACTAAATGGAGGCAGCGAATACTATCCCCGCTATGACAAAAGACATGATATCTCGGTGGTCATTAATTATGAGCTGAGCAAAGATTTTAATACAAGCGCAACCTGGACATACAGCACCGGGGCGGCATTTGCTTTACCAATTAACCAATACTCTATCTTTAATCCGGCAATGCCCGATCCTACTGTAAAAAATTCTTATTATGATTATTCAAGCCGGGACCAATTCCGTTTACCCCCATTCCATAAACTGGATCTTTCATTTAATTACAGTACGGAATTATTCGGTAAAGCAGCACAGCTTTCACTTGATATTTACAATGTTTATAATCATTACAATGCATTCACAAAATATATCGGTTATAACATTAATCCGGTAACGGGAGATAAGATCCCGGTATTAAGACAGTTCACATTATATCCGTTCCTCCCAACGCTGGGAATAAATATTAAATTATAATGAAAAAATTAAAATATATATTTTATCTGCTGCCACTGTTTTTATTTTATTCTTGTGAGCAACCTTCTGAGGAAGAAGACATTCCTTATTTACCGAAACTTGTCATCCAGGGAATTATTACGGAGGGATCATCAGTTCAGAATATTTATATCGGAAGGACTATGCCAGTATCGGTAAAAATAGATCCTTTATTTACCGATCTTTCAGATGCGGCTGCCGCAATTATTTTCAGAGATAAAGTATATCCCCTGAGCTATACGCATAACGGGTTATATAAAAATGATACTCTTCAAATTTTAAGAGGAGAGAAATACACCCTGCTGGCATCGTGGCAAAACCTTTCGATAAATGCCGAGACCACCGTGCCTATGCCCGGAAATTTTTCACTGTTTACAATACAATCGCAGGGATCAGACACCGGTAAAGTATATTTCCTTCAGTCAAAAGTTTTCCCCATAGGTAATGAAATTTATGCGGCAACATGGGTATTGTTATATTCAAACGGAATTATCGGTAATGAAAGTAAAGTCTTCGGCACTGTCACGGGTATTACTCAGGCCGGTTTCGCAAATTGTACAACAGCAAACATACCGCCTAACTTAATAAACATCACCGGTTCAAAGCTTGTCGGACGCCTTTATGTTTATGATCATCCATTCTTAGATTTTTTTAACAGTCAAAATCTTAATCAGGTTTCAGATGCAATCTTTGGTCAAACCGGCTCACAGGTTCAATGGAACATTAAAGGGGATGGAATTGGTCTGTTTATAGGCAGAATAGACACATTAATTACTAAATAAAATATATTGTGCGGAATGTAATTCTATAATTTCCCCCCAATATATTCCGCCAAACCAACACTTGTGCACCACTTATCCTGATTAGAATCTATTGCGACTGATTTTACTGAATTCCATGGTAAACCGGAATTGGAGGTTGTATAAAATCTCCATTTTTTACCATCATATTTCAACAGCCCTTTATCTGTAGTAATCCACAAATTATTATTTATATCAAACGTGAAGTCTGTAGTCAGGTTCCCCTGAAATCCGGAATTTAATCTGTTTAGATTATACCAGTTTGAATTTTTATAATAACTGATACTCCCGGTTCCATTATCGCCCGAACCACCAATACCCGTACCCACCCAAATCATTCCTGTATTATCTAATTTAATAGATGTTACATAATTATCCGGGAGCTGGGAATTAAAACTTGAGAATACACTCCAGGTAAAATTATCAAACTTACATAAACCCGCACCCAATGTGCCAACCCATAATGCATTATACGAATCAACAGCAAGGGCAGAAATATTATCTGAAGAAAGTCCTGAATTCAGCTTGTTATAGATCGTAAAGGCGACTCCGTCAAATTTTAATATTCCTGTTTGAGTCCCTGCCCACAGATTATTATAATGATCAATAGTCAGCGAAGTTATATATTCATCAGGTATTTGAGAATTTGATAAATTGTAAGCCTTCCAGACCGAACCATCAAATCGGCCGATACCATGGTCAGTTCCCACCCAGATTATGTTATCAGAAATAAATATATCATTAACCCTATTCCCCGGGATGCCTGAGTTTGAAATATTATAAACAGTGAAAACATTTCCGTCAAATTTTATAAGACCGTTGCCCGCTGAACCCACCCATTTGTTATCATATTTGTCTATTCTGACTTTTGTCAGATTATTAAAAGGGAGTGTACTGTTCTGTGCGGTATAAGTTTTCCACCAGTATTTGGGATCCTCCCTCAGTTCGCAATAAAGAGAATCTTCAACATTTCGCTTGAGCAGATAATATATAGTGGTATCAAGATAAGTATTACGGTGTATATCAAATCTGAAAAACCCCGGCTCCAGATCCGATATAACTAAAGGCGTAACATTCCCCGCGAGATTTTTATTAAAATAAATTGTTGCGCTGTCCGGGTATGTATATAAAGCGACTTTACTTTTTGTCAGTCCCGGGATTACCGGCGGTACATCTTTGCAGGATGTTAATTGAAGTATAAGAAAAATGGAAATGAGAGAAACATAAATTTTAATCATACCCATCCGCGTAATTTACATGCTTCCGCAACCTTTGCCACGCCTACCACCATTGCCGCTAGCCTTGGATGAACATGCTTCTCTTTTACCGCTTCATCCACACGGTGATATGCTTTTGTCAATTTCTGGTCAAGTCTTTTATGAACAACATCCTCTTCCCAGAAATACGAATATTTATCCTGCACCATTTCAAAATAGGAAACTGTTACACCTCCTGCACTGGCAAGTATATCCGGTATAACATGAATCCCTTTTTTGCTTAAAATGATATCTGCCTCGGGAGTTGTTGGTCCGTTTGCAAGTTCGCATACTATCCTTGCCTTAATCTTATCCGCGTTTTTTTCTGAAATTGCATTCTCAAGCGCTGCCGGATATAAAATATTCACATCAAGTTCAAGGAGACTTTCATGCGGAATAGATTTAGATCCCGGAAAATTTATTACACTCCCTGTCTTTAATTTATATTGAACAAGTTCGGTGGAATTAAAACCATCAGGATTGAATATTGCTCCCCTTGAATCACTCACGGCAATAAGTTTTCCGCCCCCCAGTATTTCATGGTGAAGTAGTGCCGCGCGCTGACCTGCATTTCCGAATCCCTGTATTGCAAATTTACCAAGCGGATCAATACCGCGTAATTTGCATGCCTCCCTTACAGTAATAACACCCCCTCTTGCAGTCGCGTCCCTTCTTCCTTCCGTTCCCCCTATCTGCTGAGGTTTATCTGTAAATACTCCCGGCTGGTGGGTATGAATTATAGTTTCATATTCATCAAGCATCCATGCCATCGTTTGAGGATTTGTGTATACGTCCGGCGCGGGTATATCCTGGTCAACTCCTATAAACTGCGCTATTCCTCTTATGTATCCGCGCGATAAATTTTCCAACTCACGTTCAGACATAGATTTCGGATCGCATACAACCCCTCCTTTTCCGCCCCCCAAAGGAACATCAACTACCGCTGTCTTCCATGTCATCCATCCCGCTAATGCTCTTATTGTATCAACTGTTTCGTCGGGATGAAACCGTATGCCTCCTTTTGCGGGACCCCTTGCCGTGTTATAATGTATCCTGTACGCATGAAATATTTTAACTTTTCCGTTGTCCATTTTCACCGGAATTGTAAATTTTATCTCTCTCTGTGGCCATATCAGAAGTTCAATAGTAGCCTCATCAAGGTTAAGTATTTTAGCGGCTTCAAGTATCTGCTGCTGTGCAACTTTGAATGAATTATATGATTCCATTATTCACTTTTCCCTTTATCTGAATCTTCTTTGTTTGGTTGATCTTTCTCATATACATCAAGAATTATCCTGTACCAGCAGTTCCTGCATGTCAAAGCTCTGTCTACTCCAAGCAGCACCTGCTGCCAGGGACTCAGCTTATGTCCGCAGTGAGGGCATGAATCAAAAACTTTTATCCTGTCCGGTTCTTTCGGGCTCAATTTATCTCCGGTTTTAAAATTACACCTTTATTTTTCTGTCCGTTCATTTTAATCATTATAGGTTTATCAAACTGCAGGTGCTTTGTAAACTGCATCGATTCAACCGGCACCTGTTCAAGCAGCCAGTCCCAGTTTATATATCCCATATTGTTATGTGGATTAATTGTAAAATATCCAACCATAAATGAAGTAATATTCTGGAAGAAATGCGAACCCTGCGAAGGAGCTACTGCCATTTCTTTAAATCCCGTTTCAATTATTGCTTTTGCGCCCGAAATCATTTCCCAGTTAACCGGTATTCCCAGCCATGGATCAAGCGATCCCCACCGCCCCACACCAATAAGCAGATATGGTCTCCCTTCCGCAATTAGTTTATTATTAAATGATCTCACTTCCTTTGCAACATCCCTGCTTTTAGCTCTTTCAAACAAAAGGTGGTCTACCACAACAATATCATAAATATCTTTGATAATACCGTTACCTAAAACCTGCGCGCTCTGGCAGATAATTTCTTCTTCTTTATAATCCTGAATGTTAAGTTCTTCAAGTTCCCGGTTAACTACAAGTGGTCTCATTTGAAGTAATCCGAATTCCTTCGGACTCCCCGGCTCGGGAAGGAGGTTTACCGCGAATTCAATTTCAACCGGAGTACCCATTCCCCATGTACCCATGTCAAGAAGCAGGTCTAATATTTCCGGCAGAGGGAACAGTTTATTCCTTAATATTGGGCCGAATGTTATAACCCGTAAACCGCTTCGCGATATGCCGTCATATATCGCATAATTATCATGAACATATGTCGAAGCCATCGGTGCTAATGTGCCGTCCTTCTCCGCAGTTGTTAAATCAAATTCCCGCACAAGCATATCATGTGTTACGTAGCCAAAGTCAGCATCCCCGTCCAGCATCAGCGCAAAGAAGTTTCTCTGACTGCTGTCCAAAGATTCCTCGACCGAATAAAATTGTATCAGATCAGTCGGGTATTTAGGACAGAAACGCACTGTATTCCCCCCGTCAACCACTGTTTTACCTAATCCCAGCGCTGCTGAAACGATTCCATCCTCCTGCTTCTGAGGCGGATGCGGATAAAAATTGTATGATTTGGCTACTCCTGAAAAATCAGGATAAAATCTGTTGTCATGCTTGTGCCCGACCATCTTCTGAATAATTACCGCCATCTTTTCTTCTTCAAGACGGTAAGAAGTTATTTTTATATAGTTTTTTGTGTTCTGATAAAATGTTGAAGCATATACCCTTTTAATTGTAATAAGTAACTGGTTTAACCTTATCATTTTGTTGTGGTGATTATTCGGCAGCATATATGTCTGGTAAACACCCGCGAACGGATGATACTGTGAATCTTCAAGTAAACTCGAAGACCTTACCGCCAGGGGAGATTGTATAAGGTCAAGAAATGCCGCCAGCTCTCCCAACACATCCTCGGGAAACTTTTCCGCGTCAAGGAACCTTCTTGTAATTTCTTCATCATCGCCGCAGTTAAGTGCAAAGTTTCTAAGATTGTTCTCATCAATAAACTGATCGAACACATCAGTGCCTATAACCACTGCCGGAGGAACATGTATATGAATATCTTCAAACTTATCGCCGACATTGTAGTTGTTAATAAGTGTATTAACAAAACCCAAACCGCGTGCTTTCCCCCCCAGTGAACCTCCTCCTATACGTGCAAAGCTTGACGCCGGATCAAATGTCTCCTTCACAAAATCTGTAATGATACCCCGCTGGCGTAAATGCCTGTATCCGCTAAGAGAATATATAAGATCTTTTCTCAATGCCTCAACAGATTTATAATCCGAAACTTTTCTCGGACGCAGTTGATGCGCTAACCAGAATTCTGTTCGTGCCTTCAGCCAGTTTGAGAAATGGTTCTTTTCCGCATGGTAACGGATACTCTCATCGGGAACCACTTTTAATTGTTCCTGAAGCGATAGTAGATCTGATGCTCTGCCGACTTCTAATCCCTCCGGGGTCCTGAAAACAAAGTCGCCAAAACTGAAATAGTAGTTCATGAAAACTCTTAACTCATTAAGCAGAGTAGGAGATTCCTTCATAATAAAAGAAACATTAATTTCGGCTGCCTTCCTGCTGTTCTCTTCAACATTTGAAAGGAGCAGAATAGGGATGTCGCTGTGTTCTTTCTTTACCTCTCTTGCAAATGTAATTCCTGCCTGAGGATCATTTATGCCGTTATGTGGGAAATCAATATCGGAAATAATCCCAAGCATGTATTCCTTATAGCGCGTATAATATTCCCATGCCTCTTCATAATTTAAACATAAAAGTATTTTAGGTCGCGCGCGCATTCGCAGGAACTTATGTGAAAGGTTTATTCCTTCTGAAATAAGTCTCTGCGACTGGTTCAGCATTTCCGTATAAATTATCGGCAGGAATGAAGAATAATATCTAACGCTGTCTTCAATTACAATTACAGTTTGAACTCCGACCATCCTTGTATCGTGGTCAACATTCAGCAGATCCTCAAAATATTTTACTATGGCAATAATTATTCTGAAATCCCCCTGCCATATAAAAATCTTGTCGAACACAGCGGCATCCTTGCTCAGAAGCAGCAGGTTCAATTCCTTATTATCATGGGCCAGAAGGACTATGGGAGTATTCAGCCCCGCTTCTCTTATCATTTTTGCGAACAGTACAGGGGGCATATCCTCAATATGAAGAGTTGTAATAATCAGATCAAACTTACGCTCCTCTTTAGCAAGCGCAATTGCTTCGCTGCCCGAGCTAACGCGCGTAAGTTCAGGTGAATGGCTTAAATTCAAACCTTGGTATTCATTTCTTATAAGTTCATAAAGGCGGCCGTCCTCTTCAAATAAATATAAATCATACAGACTTGATACAAGAAGAATATCTCTTATTCTGAGGCGCATAAGGTTCTGGAAACCTTGGAACCGGTTTCCATAACCGTGTTCAACCCACAGCGCATCAAAATCATTCTTTATATCATCAAAATTCGATTTCATAGTTTATTATAAAAAATAATATCATGTAACTTTCCAATTTTTTACCACAAAGTAAAGAACATTTTGTCTCCTTCTTGTCATTCTGAGCAAAGCGAAGAATCTCTGCCGTTTATTTTTTCAATTAACCTTCGAGGTTTTCTTGAACCTCGAAGGTTTTGCATTAAAACCCCAATTGTCCTCTCTCCTCCTCTTTTGTAGCCCAGTCCTTTAGGACTGGGTAAATGGAATGAAGTTAAAAAAAATATGCCATTTATGGCATTCCCCGGGGCGGACTTCCTCGATGTCCTGTCATCCCCGCGGAATCGGGGATCCCCTTATCTGACCACAATCTTTTCCGGGGCGTCAGGAACCATTTCCTGACGCCATTTCCTTAAAGTAATATTTGTGGCAAGCTAGAATCCATGCAGCGAATTTTTCCATCATTCCTTATTTCCTGGCATTAAATCATTTGCGTTAAAAAAAGCATATTCGTATTTAACGGGCCTCAAAAAAATGCGAAATAGGAAATTTGCATTTGCTAAACAGTCATATGGTTTATGAGGAAGATGGGGAAATATGCTCCATCCCTCCAATCTTCCTTATTCCGGCCTTAAATCATTTGCGATAAATAAATTCAGCATTAGTAGTATTACGAATAATCTAATGAAGGGGATGGGGAATTACTGTTCGAGTTCCGCCTAAGGCGGAACGAGTTTAATTCCCACACTAGAATTAACAAATCTGCCGCACGAAGCGCTGAATTTATAGCAAATGATTTTCAGCCGATGTTTTCTTTTGTTTCGTTTCTTTGCGCCAAAGAAACGAAAGGAGAGATTTCTTCATATCAATATTTGTGGGCAAGCGGGAATCCATTCCGCTTATTTAACCGTCAATATCGATGAAGACCTCGAAGGTTTAGTACAACATTATTCGCTGGAATAATTTTTAAGTAAATATTCAAGATAATGAGACTTAAATTGTTTGGAGGCAAGTCCTTGTTTTATTGGCGGCAGTTTTAATATTACCCCTAAAATTGCAGCCATAGCTCTGTGGTTCCATAATGCCTGGTTGTCAAAAATAAGGTTCTGTAGCAAACCTTTTTCAATTGCCGTCATCACAACTCTGTGTACAGAATTAATTGGAGTAATAACTCGCTGATGTCGTTCAGCTAATTTCATCCCGTCTGTTCTGCATGACCTTACGCAAAGTCCGCATCCAAGACAGATATCTTCATTCAGCTTTGCTTTTTTAAGTTTTGGTTTTGCTGGATTATTCGCCGAAACAAGACTCATTGCTTCAACCGGGCAAACATCAACACACTTACCACATCCATTGCATTTTTCTTCTTCTATTTCAGGTAAATAATTTGTTGTATGCACTGGATTTAAAAGACCAAATCTTTTGGCGGCGAGCATTGCTTCACAGCAGCAACCGCAGCAATTACAGATAAAGCTTACCTTTTCCCGAACATTTTCACCGAACTGAACCAGGTTTTTATCATAAGCAATCTGCAGTAAATCAATACCTTCAATAATATCGACTTGTCTTGCAACCTTATGTTTAATTAGAGAGGAAGCTACATTATTAAACGTCATGCAAATTTCCATTGGTGCATTACAGGCCCTGCCAAGATGTTCCATTTTGTGCCGGCAATAGCAAATGCCAACCCCAATAGAACTTGCGGTTTTAATTACTTCACTTGCTCTTTCATAATCCAGGACACTCAGATTAATTCCTTTTTGTAAAGCTGGTTCATTAACAAAGGTTCTGCCGAGTTTTGTTTCGCAGTTAGTAAACAGGTCCTTTATAAAATCTTCTTCAACATTCAGATACTCATAGAACAGTTCCGCAAGAAGCTTCTGATCAATATCACTTCGTATACGCATCATTGAGAATTCAAAAAAACCCGCCATAGGGGGAGGCAAAGTGTAGAATGACTTCCCGTCAATTTCAGTATCAAGCAAAATTCCTTTTGAAGCAAGTTTATCTAAAAGGACTCTGGATTCAGTTATTGTTTTATTTGATAACCGTGCCGCTTTTTCCGCGGTAAAAGGTTTTATGGAAAGTTTTGATACAAATTCAGCTTCTTCAGTAGTAAAAAGTATCTCAAGTATGTTATATAATAATTTTGAAGGAGGTGCTCCCTGCGGAAATTTGTTCAGTCTGTCAGAAAGAGAATTATATGCAGATCGGGTAGTCAAATGGGCCATAAAAATCCTTAAATATTCCTTTAGCTAAAAAGTATAATTAAAAATATACTTTAATTGGTTTATTGTCTACCAGTTAAAGGTTTTTTTCCCAATAATACGTTCTAAATAAGCGTGTCATTCTTCGAACTTCTCTATCATTCCTTATTTCCCGGCCTTAAATCATTTGCGTTGAAAAAAGACATATTCGTATTTAACGGGCCTCAAAAAAAAGCGAAATAGGAAATTTGCATTTGCTAAATAGTCATATGGTTTATGAGGAAGATGGGGAAATATGCTCCATCCCTCCAATCTTCCTTATTCCGGCCTTAAATCATTTGTGTTAAATAAATTCAGCATTGATAGTATTACGAATAATCTAATGAAGGAGATTGGGGTAAATTCTGGTTGTCATTCCTTATTTCCCGGCCTTAAATCATGAGCGTTAAATAAATTCAGCATTAGTAGTATTTCAAATAATCTAACGAAGGAGATTGGATAAGTTCTGGTTGTCGTTCCTTATTTCCTGGCATTAAATCATTTGCGTTAAATAAATTCAGCATTAGTAGTATAACGAATAATCTAATGAAGGGGATGGGGAATTACTGTTCGAGTTCCGCCTAAGGCGGAACGAGTTTAATTCCCATACTAGAATTAACAAATCGGCCACACGAAGCGCTGAATTTATAGCAAATGATTTAAAGCCATGTTTCTTTTGCTCCTTTTCTTGCGTCAAGAAAAGGAGAGAAACGATTCTTGCCTCAAGTTAAGTCCTCTCAAACTATTCTATCAAAAGTCATATAAATTACAAACCGCCAAAGTCCAATTTTGTACATGTGTGAAAAGAAGAGGTTTTTATTATATTATTAGTTAATAATAAAAGGCACTTTTATGAAATGGCCCAAGAAACACACAAAAAATCTCCTGTATAAATCACTTTTGAATACATCCCCCAAAACTGAGAGTCAAATAATAAATGCCGCTGTCAGTCTGGCAGTTAAAAAAAAGTTTTATGAGTTTGAGTCCGATGAGGATATTGAGGCAGTATTAGCCAACCTGGATAGTAAAGATCAGAATCATATTCTGGAAGTGGTTAAAGAGATTATTGCTGATTTGACCGAAAAAGAATTACTTAAGGTAAACCCGGATGCAACAGTTTCATTAACACAGGATGGTATATATTACGTTCTAAATAGACTGCCTAAAAATTATTTTTAATTGGAGTAAATAAAGTCGACTCCGGAAATCCACCAAAATATAAACAACAGGTTCTTTAACATGAAAAACATCTCTCTTTTATTCTGTCTATTTTTGATTTCCTTTAAGTCTATTTCTTACAGTCAGAATTACGTACCAAGAGGGGATTGGGCAAATCTAAATAAATATAATATGGCAAATAATAATCTACCCCCGCAAACCGCCGGGAAAAACAGGATCGTTTTTATGGGCAACTCTATTACAGAGTTTTGGGCTGTCATAGATAGTCCCTTTTTCTCCAATAAAACATATATCGATAGAGGTATTATCGGACAAACCACATCTCAAATGCTCCTTCGTTTCCGCCATGATGTAATTGATTTGAAACCCGCAGTCGTCATTATACTTGGCGGTATAAATGATATCGCCGAAAGTGACGGACCTATTGCGCTGGAAGACATTTTAGGAAATATTGTTTCAATGGCTCAATTAGCCAAAGAGAATAATATAAAAGTGATCCTTTCGTCA
>Ga0182027_10001445_pt1 | contig 39815 bp, 30 predicted proteins | sample 712E1DmetaG_FD_121300 | JGI IMG/M metagenome (GOLD analysis project Ga0182027, IMG submission 121300) | Permafrost microbial communities from Stordalen Mire, Sweden - 712E1D metaG (Illumina Assembly) | ecosystem: Environmental > Terrestrial > Soil > Wetlands > Permafrost | place: Sweden...
ACAGTGCCACGACCCGAAATCGTGAACACGTCCTCCACCGGCATCAGAAACGGCTTGTCGATCTCGCGCTTCGGCTCGGGAATGAAGGTGTCGAGTGCCTCTAGCAGCTTCATGATCGACCCTTCGCCGATCTCCGACTGCTCACCTTCCAGCGCCTTCAGCGCGCTGCCGCGCACGATCGGCGTCGTATCGCCGGGGAACTGGTACTTCGACAGAAGCTCACGCAGTTCGAGCTCGACCAGGTCGAGCAACTCCTCGTCCTCCTTCGCCACCATGTCCACCTTGTTCAAGTACACCACCATCGAAGGAACCCCGACTTGCCTCGCCAACAGAATATGCTCGCGCGTCTGCGGCATCGGGCCGTCCGGCGCCGACACCACCAGCACCGCGCCGTCCATCTGCGCCGCGCCCGTGATCATGTTCTTGATGTAGTCCGCGTGCCCAGGGCAATCCACGTGCGCGTAGTGCCGCTTTTCGGTCTGGTACTCCACGTGCGCAATCGCGATCGTGATTCCGCGCTCCCGCTCTTCCGGCGCCTTGTCAATCTGGTCGTACGCCGTGAACGTCGCGAAGTTCTTCTTCGCCAACGCCTTGGTAATCGCTGCCGTCAGCGTCGTCTTGCCATGGTCTACGTGCCCGATTGTTCCTACGTTCAGGTGCGGCTTGTTTCGTACGAATTTTTCCTTGGCCATCGTCTGATCTCCGGAGAAGCGCCTGTTTAGTTGTGTTCAACCCACTTGTCTAACTTACTCGCGTGGAGCCCACGACCCGGATTGAACGGGTGACCTCGTCCTTACCAAGGACGCGCTCTAGCCGACTGAGCTACGTGGGCAAGTTGTTGTGTCTACATTCCTTCTGCTTTTTCTTCCTATAACCTTTTTCAGACACGCTGCAAAACTTGGGAGGCAGCCTGCCCGCTGAGCGGGAGACGGGGTTCGAACCCGCGACGTCCAGCTTGGAAGGCTGGAGCTCTACCAACTGAGCTACTCCCGCGTTGAAATATTTCACCTATTCGCTTTTCGGAACTCCCGCAAGTGTTGGAGGTCAGTGGTGGAGGGGGAAGGATTCGAACCTTCGAAGCCAGTGGCGACAGATTTACAGTCTGTTCCCTTTGACCGCTCGGGAACCCCTCCGAAACAAGTCCTATCCGACGATGCACCCGGCCGTAAGTGCGAACCGAACGCTTCGTTATCCTTTCATTAGATCCCATGGTATCTGCGGAGCTGGAGATGGGAATCGAACCCGCAACCTGCTGATTACAAATCAGCTGCTCTGCCGTTGAGCTACTCCAGCACCGGGTTTTCATCAGATGTCCTGTGATTTCGCCTAGTTAGTTAGTCTCGCCTTGTGGGTGCAGCTGTCTCCTCCGCACGCAGAGGCGCGAACGTATATGTCGGTATGGCAGGCCTGTCAAGCAGAATCCGGGCCGAAAGTCCTTGATTCGCTTGCGGGTCGTGATGCCGAGAGCCATTCGGTACTACAAGACGTGCCGCCGAAGGGCATCGCCTTCGCTCGGAGCTGACTCCTTGGGCGACTCGCCGCCTCGAAAGGGAGCCTGCGGCACAGGAGGCGGTGGCGCCGCTTTGCTGGGTGCTGGCCTGGGCGACTTGTCCGCGGGAATATCCTCGGTCGCTCCGGGCAGCTTGGGATCGAGCAGCCTGAGCAGCTTGGCATAGGCCAGCTTGCTCTTGTCCGCCCATTCCGTGTTGACCCCGAGACGTTCGATCATAAGAAGGTTTTCGCGCTGCCAGCGCAGCGACTTCTCGAGCAGGATGCGGATCTTCTTGAGCAGTTCTTCCTGGTAAATGGCGCGAGCCTCCGCGTCCAACTCGGGTGGCACAGGCACGCTCATGAACGCGTCGAAGAGCTCTTCGTAGAGCGAGCCAACCTGGAATCCAGCGGCGGAGGCCCACGCCGGATTGCCAAACTTGATGGTATCGATGTATGCCCGCTGCGCGGTCAAGAGCAGGTGCGCCTTCTCCTCTAGATCCTTGTCCAGTTGCGCTTCGGGAAGCCGCAGGGCCGCCTTGCGAAAGCGAAGGTGGAAGACCTGGCCAAGGTGATACTGCGAAAAGGCAAGGTAGAAGTCGGTGGAAAGGCGCTCCTCACTTTCGATCTTCTGCTTGTAGACCATGGCTGCCCTGAAGGTCTTCTCCGCGGTGTCCAGATCGTTCAGGTTGAACTGGGCAAAGCCACGGCGAGCGATGGCCTCGATGCGATCATCCGCGTTCAGGTCATTCCGTTCGAGAACGCGAGCAAAGACCTCGGCAGAGGCTGGCCAGTTGTTTTCTTCGGCGTAGCAAGCGCCGAGCTGGAACAGCGAGTCCTTCGCATCGGGGTGGCTCGGGTACTTCTCTATCAGGCCCTTGAAGGAATCGATGGCCGCGGCCCAGTCCTTCTTGCCGATCTGAGCAAGGCCGAGATTGTAGAGCGCCGGCCTCGCATAGGGCGATTCGGGAAAGCTCTTGAGCAGCTTGCCGTAGACCTTCACGGCATCGTCGTATCGCTTTTCTGATAGTGCCTTCCCGGCGTGCTCGAACAGTTCGGGGGCGTCGTAGGCATCGATGTGGATGCCGTCGGCGTCGCTGGTGGCCTCGATCTTGATGGGCTCCATGTCGAGATGAACCACCGGCTCGCCGCCCGGCTGGCCAGGCTTGGTTGGCTGACCCGTGCTGGCGCATGCGGCTGCGAAGCCAAGCGCGAAAAGTGGCAGCAAGGATTGCACTCGGATTGATTTTTGGTTGGTCTTTGTCATGGTGCCCCCTGCCAGTATGGACAACGCACCCCTCGGCTGGGTTCCAGGCTATCTTGACGTGCGAAGGAGTGAGTTTGAAAGATAATCGCCCGACGGCACCCTTGCCGCCTCGCCAGTTGTTTTCCGCAGAGCAAATCGCCGCCCGCGTAGCCGAGTTGGGCCACGAGATCGCCGCAACCTTGCCGGCAGGCCCCATCGACGTCGTCGGAATTCTGCGTGGGGCATTCATCTTTCTCGCCGATCTCGTGCGCACGATGGATCGGGACGTCCGCTGCGATTTCCTCGCCGTGCGCAGCTATGGTTCGGCCACCGAAACCTCGGGCTTCGTCCAGATCACCCACGATTTGAGCCTACCTATCGCCGGGCAACACGTCCTGGTGGTGGAAGACATCGTCGACACGGGACTCACGCTACGCCATCTGTTGAACCTGCTCGAAACCCGTTGCCCGGCCAGCGTGCACGTCTGCGCGTTCCTCAACAAGCCATCCCGGCGCCGCACGCTGGTGCCGCTGCACTTCGTCGGCTTCGAGATTCCCGATCTCTTCGTGGTGGGCTACGGCCTCGACCACGATCAGCGTTACCGCAACCTTCCCTACCTCGGCGTCATCGAATGACGGCCGAAAGGATCCCGTGAGACGAGCCATCATTCTTCAGCATCTCGATCGCGAAGGACCTGGATTCATCGCCGACCTCTGCCAGCAGCGGGGGCTTGGGGTGAACACCGTGCGACTCGATCGAGGGGCGTCCGTGCCTGCTGCCCTGGAAATCGGCGACGTGCTCGTGGTCATGGGCGGGTCGATGGGCGTCGCTGACATCGCCGACGCGCGCTACCCGTTTCTTGCCCGCGAGGTCGAGCTTCTGCGCCGGGTTCTCGCGAAAAAACAACCTGTGCTGGGCGTGTGTCTGGGCGCACAGCTCCTGGCCCACGCGGCGGGCAGCCGTGTGTATCCGAATCAGCGCCCGGATGCGCTCGGGGTTCTGCGGCCCTGGCGCGAGGTCGGGTTTGGCGAGGTCACGCTCCTTGGATCTGACCATGAACCCTCGCTGGTCGGCCTGCCCGAAAGGGTCCCAGTGCTTCACTGGCACGGTGACACCTTCGACCTTCCAGTCGGATCTGTGCGACTTGCCCAAAACGACGTCTGTGCGAATCAGGCCTTCCGCATCGGCCGGCATGCCTTTGGCCTGCAGTTCCACGTCGAGACCGACGCTGCCCTGGTGCGCGCTTGGGCTGAGGAAGATTCGGACTTCGTCCGCAGCGCGCTCGGCCCGAACGGCCCGTCCAGCATCGTGGCCATGTGCGAAAAGGCCGTGCGTGAAATGCGCGGGGCGGGCGAACGATTGATCGGGAACATCCTGGACGAGATGCTGGCTCTCGCCGACTAGAAACCGTTCTCACGTCCTGCCAGCCCACACCCAGGGGTAACACTTCTGTTCTCGGCCGGTGTTCTGCTAGGAGAGAGCCCGCATGGCGGTGGACATCGAAAGCTTCTACAGGAGCCACGGACCCATGGTCCTGCGCAGGTGTCGCCGTCTTTTGCGGGACGAAGCCAAGGCGGTGGATGCCATGCATGATGTATTTGTTGAAATTCTGCGACGCAAGGATTCCCTGGACGCGAGTTCGCCCGCGGGGCTGCTGCTCACCACGGCGACCCATGTCTGTCTCAACCGGCTGCGCAGCGAACGGCGCAAGCCCGAGGATCGGGACGACGAGATGCTCTTCCACATCGCCGCCATGGAAAACCCTACCAACGCCGAGAGCAGGACTCTGGCAGGCCGTATCCTGGACCGCCTGTTCAGCGGCCAACCCGAGTCCACGCGGCTCATCGCGGTCCTTCACTACGTCGACCGGCTGACCCTGGAAGAAGTGGCCAGCGAAGTCGGACTGTCCGTGTCCGGCATACGTAAGCGTCTGCGCACCTTGAAAGAGCGGTTGCCGGCCGTGACGGGAGAAGCCTGATGGCCCGGGCGACTGACAAGGTTCCCGACTGGCTGCTCGAACGCTTGTCCGCGGGCGAACTAGCGCACGCCCAGGCCACGGAGCTGCGGCAGCGCCTGAGAGCGCAGGGCGAAGAATACCGCCTGTCCGCGCTTTCCGCTTCCGATGCGGAGATCCTGTCGGCACTGCCGCCGGGACGAATCGTCCCGGAGATCGAACGACGGGTAACTCTGTCCGCCGATTGTGCCCGACCGGCCAGACCCCACCGCCTGCGGCCCCTGTTGGCCATGTCCGCGGTCGCGGCGTGCGCCGCCGGCTTGGCCGTGATGCTGGTCGTTCGCAACCCTGGGACCGGCACAAAAACACCGACGGACGAAGTGCCGCCCGAGATCATCGGCGTCAAGGGCGAGGTGAAACCAGTGTTGCGCATCTATCGCAAGACGGCTTCCGGTTCGGAGCTTCTGCGCGCGCACGCGGCCGTCCATCGCGGCGACACTCTGCAGATACGCTACCTGGCTGCGGGCAAGCGCTTCGGGGTCATCGCCTCCATCGATGCCCGCGGCCAGATCACGTTCCATCTGCCGGAAGCGCCGGGATTGGCCGTTGCCCTCGACCGCGATGGCGAACGCGCCCTGCCTCACGCCTATGAACTCGACGATTCCCCAGGATTCGAGCGCTTCCTGTTCGTGACCTCGGACGCCGCGTTTGCGACGGCTGAGGTTGTCCAGGCGCTGAAGAGCGGCGCCGCCCTGCCGGCCTCGCTGACCTCGTTCGAATTGCCCTTGAAGAAGGAAACGCCATGAGCCGCGCTGCACTCCTTTTAAGAAAGAACCCTGGGAGGGTTCTTTCGAACTCCCGCGATGAGTTCCGCCGGGCAAAGCACGCCTTCGCTCACGCGCTGGTTACCATCGCTATGACCGTTGCCGCCCAAGCCCAAGCCAGCGAGCCCTCCCCCGACGCCACGACCATCCGGCGCTTCGCCCTGGTGGCTTCGTCTAACGACGGCGGCCCCAACCGCACCCGCTTGCGCTTTGCCAATTCCGACGGCGAATCCATCGGCCGCGTGCTCGCCAACCTGGGCGGCGTGCGCGAGGGCGACCTCATCATGGTCGGCGACGCCACACGGGCCAGCCTGACCCAGGCCTTTGCCGAGCTCAAAAGGCCTATCGCGCGCGAGGCGCGTTCCCAGCTGCGCCGCGAGGTCTTCGTCTACTACTCGGGACATTCCGACGAAGAGGGCCTTCTTTTGAGCGGCGAGCGCGTGACCTACCGCGAGCTGCGCCAGTGGATCGACGCCGCGGGCGCGGACGTGCGCATCGCGATTCTCGACTCCTGCGCTTCCGGTTCGCTCATCCGGCTCAAGGGCGGCGTCCATCGCGTGCCCTTCCTCAGCGACGTTTCCACGCAAGCGCGCGGGCACGCCTTCCTGACCGCCAGCTCCGCCGACGAAGCCGCGCAAGAATCCGACCGCGTGGGCGCGGCCTTCTTCACCCACTACTTGCTCTCGGGCCTGCGCGGCGCCGCCGACGCCAACCACGACCGCCGGGTGACCCTGAACGAGGCTTACCAATTCGCCTACAACGAAACCTTGCAGCGAACCGAAACCTCACGCGCGGGCGCTCAGCATCCGGCCTACGACATCCAGCTGGCGGGCACCGGGGATTTGGTGATGACGGATCTGCACACCTCGGCCTCGCGGCTCGTGCTCGCGCGCGACCTGGCCGGCCGCATCTACGTGCGCGACAACGCCGGCCGTTTGGTGGTCGAACTAAGGAAGGAGCCCACCTACCCGGTCGAACTGGGACTTGAAGCCGGAACCTACCGCGTGGTGCTCGATCGCGACGGCAGCATCTTCGAGGGTTCGGTTCAGCTTTCCGCGGGTGGCCGGGGCGACGTGGCCATCACTGACCTCGCGCCGGGCGCGCCCCTGGTCAGCGTTCGCCGCGGCGATGAACCCGCGGAAGCGACACCTGGGCCGTCGCCAGTCATCGGCCCCACCGTCGCAGCCACAGCCACCCAGCCCCGCCACTACCGCTGGGTCGGCTTCGATTTCGTGCTGGCTCCCGGGTACCGCATGTCCGGAGACACGGGCCAGCCCGTCGAGCACGGCTTCGTTCTGGGTATCGTTGGCCACTCCGACCGCGTGCACGGGGCGCAGGTTTCGCTGGCCGGAAACATCGCCCAGGACGGTGTTGCGGGTGCGCAAGTGGGTGGGGCCTTTGCCCTGAGCTACGGTCCGGTCATCGGCGCGCAGGCCGCTGGCTACAACATGGCCATGGGCGGACTTCACGGCGTTCAAGCCGGCTGGATTGCCAGTGTCGCGATTGGCCCCGTTCGCGGTGCGCAGGTCAGCATGATCAACGTTGCCAAGGGTTCTCTGCACGGCGTGCAGGTGGGACTAGCCAACGTGGAGAAGGGCGACCTCGACGGCGCCCAGATCGGGCTCGTCAACGTCGACAAGCCAATGAGCGAATCGCGCGGAGCCCAGGTGGGCTTGGTCAATGTCACAAGAGGAACCGGAGAGCGAATCGCCACCAGCGTGGGCCTGGTGAACGTCGTGCGGAAACAGAAAGGCGTGCAAGTCGGACTGGTCAATGTTGCCGACGAAGTGGACGGCGTGCAGGTCGGACTGGTCAGTTTCGCACGCAAGAACAGCGGCGCCTCGTTCGCACTCTTGCCGGTGGTGCTCGACGGTGACAATCGCTTGACCATGGGCTGGAACACCACCAGCGCGGCGAATCTAGGATTCAAGCTCGGTACACGACGCTTCTATGTCGCGGCCGGCATGGGCATCACGCGCGACACTGATCAGAACGGCAGCCGCTACTACACAGGTTCCTTTGGCTTCGGTGGCCATCTCATTCCGCGCGGCGGTCGCTTCTTTCTCGATCTCGACGTGATGACCACGGACTTCTTCCAAGTGTCGAACGACCGTTCTGTCAATCGCTGGCAGAACAACCTTCGCCTTCAGGCCGGTTTCGCCATTGCCAAACACCTCGCCATCGTCGCAGGACCAACGCTCAACGTGCAACAAGCGGAAGGCAACGACGATCGCCGTCCGCACAACGTGGCCTTCGCCGAGCAAGTTTGGACCACAGGCAGCACCACGGTGCGAATGTATCCAGGCCTCACCGCCGGGCTTGAATTCTAAGTTTCTTGGCCAGCGGCACATCGGCTGGCGGCATGATCATGTCGGTCAGGCGCCGACGCGGCACCCAGCCGACGGCCGCCACCTGGCGTGCCTGCGGGCTACCATGCGTGATCGTTGCTCGATACACGGGCATGATCAAATCGAAGTCGGGGTACGCGTGATACACGAGATCCAGTATCTCGCCGACCCGAATCGTGCAGCCAAGCTCCTCGCGAATCTCGCGCACCAGCGCCGAGGCCAGCTCCTCGCCCGGCTCGACCTTTCCGCCGGGGAACTCCCACGCCAGTGGGAACGACTGATCGGCCCGGCGCTGGGAAAGCAACACGCGGCCTCGACGCTCGATGAAGGCGGCGACCACGAGCAGCCGCCGGCGACTGGCAGCCTCAGGCCTGCGCTTGGCCGCCACCCGTCCGGGCCTCGATCAATTCCAAGAGCTCGCGCAGCTGGAAGGGTTTGTTGATGCAAGCGATGTTGGGGTCTTCGAGAAAGCGCCGAGCCTCGGCCGAAAACGCCCCACCCGTGATGAAGATGAAACGCTCGGCAAGCTCCGGCCATTGCTGCTTGACCGAGGCATAGAGTTCAACGCCCGACATGTCCGGCATCTGTAGGTCGCACAGCACGACATCGAACTGGCGATCCTGCCCAAAGCAGCGCAGGGCCTCGCGCGCGCCCAGCTTGGTTTCGATGTCGTGATGGGACACCAGCATGCGCTGGAACGCCTTGAGCAGCAGAGCCTCGTCGTCGATGGCCAACACGCGCCGCCGCTGGATGGCTTTGAGCGACGAAACGCTGCGGGTCTTGGCCAGGGGAACCCCGACCGCAGCAGGCAGGCGCACGCGAAAAATCGCCCCACGCCCGGGCTCGCTTTCGGCTGTCAGATCGCCCCCTGCGCGGCGGACGATGTCGAGCGAGATGGGCAGACCAAGTCCCGTACCCAGCTCGGGCGGCTTGGTCGTGAAGAAAGATTCGAAAATGCGTGGCATGATCTCGGGAGCGATGCCAGGACCGTTGTCCTCGATCTCGACGATCACGGTCCCGCCTTCGTCGCGGCTACGCACGTACAAGCGATTGCGCCGTGGGTGCAGCTCGGCCAAGGCGTGCGCGGCGTTGAGGAGCAGGTTCAGGAAAACCTGTCCCAGGCGGGCCGCGCTGGCACGGACCATCTGGTTCGAGCGCAGGCTCCGCTCGACGGTGGCCCGGTAGCGCAACTCACTTCGCAGCATGGTCAGCGCCGAGTCCACCGCGCCGTTGACGTCGGAAAGCGCATTGGCATCGTCGTCGATGCGCGAAAACGAATGCAGGTCGCGGGCGATGCGATGGATGCGCGCCATGCCCTCTTTCGATTCCTGCACGACCGTCATGGCGTCGAAGAGCTGGTTCGCCAGTTCACTGTGGCTGACGTAGACCTTTTGCGCGCGCAGCGACTCATCCACCTTGCGCAGAATTCCGGCCAGGGAATCCACGTTGGCCAGAACGAACGAGGCCGGGTTGTTGATTTCGTGGGCGACCCCCGCGGCCAGCATGCCGATGGCGGCCAGCTTTTCCGACTGCAACCGGCGCAGCTCGCGATCCCGCTCTTCGGTGACGTCGCGAACGTAAACCAGCGCCCGGCCACCCGCCGCGGGATTGGCCCGCACATCAAGCTGCCTGCCCTTCCAGGTCAGGGTGCGGCTGTGCTCGGCGTTTTGTCGAATCGCCTCGCGGGCGATCTCGGCCAAGGACTCGGAGATGCTCCTGCCCACGCCATCCTGGCCATCGCTGCCAGGCCGAGGGTGCGGCGTAAGCGGCGGCTGGTCGAGAAGACGGCGACCGGCCGTGTTTTCGATCAGGACCTCGCCATCGGCGTCGAGCAGAAGCAGGCCGTCTTGGAAGACGTCGAAGGTCTCGCGAAGGGCATCGCGCTCGATGCGCAGTTCGCCGGCCAGCCCTTCGAGCTGGCGCGTGCGCTCCACCACTTTCTCGGCCAGTTCGTGATTGTGGCGGTGGACCTCGTCCGCGTGTGCCTTGGTTCGCAGCACGGCGTGGATGCGGGCCATGATCTCGATGGCGTCGATGGGTTGCACGATGAAATCGGAGGCCCCGCTTTCAAGTCCGCGCTTGCGATTCTCGGCTTGCTCGTCGGCCCCGGCGAGCAGGATGACCGGAAGGCCGCCGGTGCGCGCGTCGGCCTGCAGACGCCGGCAAACCTCGAAGCCATCCGCCTCCGGCAAGTCGGTGTGAACCAAGACCACGTCGTACGAACCCTTGGCCGCCTCGCGCAGGGCCTGGTCAGGCCGTGCCACGGCGACGATTTCATGGTTGCCGTGCGCCCGTACCGCCGCAACCACCGCAGACTGCTGTTCGCTGTCCTGTGCGACAAGCAGTATGCGAGCCATCGCGATGCTCGCGCGCTTAGGCCGTGCCCATACGTGTCTGCCCCGCGGCCTCGGGCGAACGCGGCACCGTGAAGCTGAACTTCGACCCGGCCCCGACCGTGCTGGTGGCCCACAGATCGCCGCCCATACGAATGATCAGACGACGGCTCAGGGTCAGCCCCAGGCCACAGCCGGCGGAATCCTTCCCGTTTGGCTCGCCCTCGCCCTGAAAAAAATCCTCGAACAGCCGCGGCAACTGCGTCCCCGGAATACCGACCCCGGTATCGACGACGTGAATCGCCACCGACCTGTCATAGAGCTCGGTCGAGATGGTCACCTGCCCTCGTTCGGTGAACTTGATGGCGTTGGCAACCAGATCGGACAGGACCTGGAAAAGCCGAGCCGGATCCGCCAGCACCTGCGGCAGCACGCGAACCGACGGCTCAACCACCAGACCAAGGCCCTTGGCTCGCGCGGCGGATTTCTGCGCGCGCGCCACCTGCTGGATAATTTCATCGAGACTGAGCGTCTTCGGACGAAGCGCGAGATCGCCCCCTTCCAGGCGCAGAAGATCGACATAGTCACGCAGTCGCCGCGCCGTCGTCGCGGCATTCGCGGACAAGAGCTCGATCGACTTGCGCTGCTCTTGCGAAAGCTTGCCGCCCGAACCATCGAGCAAGCGCTGGTACGTGACGATGGATTCGTCGAGCGGCGCCGCGACCTCGTCGATGAGTCGATTCAGGATGAGTGAGATCTTCGAACCACCCTCCGAAAAGGCGACCTGCTCTTGGGTTTTTCGAAGGCGCTTGGACAGTGACATTGATTCGTTGCTCATGATTTCCCGTCTGGAGCGCCATTATCTTTCGAGCGCTGGCAGTCTTTCAACACCGAACATCGTGACAACGAGAATTTCGCTCTACCTGACACACATTGGCACACAGGAGTAGAACGCCACGGCTCGGTGTATATTCCTTGCAATGTATTCGGTTCGTGAGGTCTGCGCGGTACTCGGAATCAGCATCGCGCGCTTGCGATCCTACTTCCGCTCTGGCCTCGTGGTCCCTTCCCGCGACGAACGCGGCCAGATTCGCCTGTCTTTTCAAGACCTGGTGTTCCTGCGCAGGGCCGAAGGACTGGTCGCTGAGCGAATTCCGCCTCGACGCGTTCATGTCGCCTTGCGAGCCCTGGCCGAACGCTTTCCCGACGGAGCCGCCGCCGACTTGCGCCTACATGGCGAAGGAACGCACGTGGTTGTCGACGACGGCAACATGCGCTGGCATGCGACGTCGGGGCAAACGCTCTTCGATTTCGGCGAGCGTTCCGTCGGCGATGCAGGGGCCAGTATCACGCCGCTCGCCCACAAGAGGCCCGCCCATGAGTCAGCCTCCGGCTCACCCCTCACGGCGAAGGACATCTATGCGCGGGCGTGCGCCCTGGAGGAAACTTCGCCGCAAGAAGCCGAAACCGCCTATCGAAGTGTCCTGGAACGCGAGCCGGAATTCGCCGACGCCCATGTGAACTTGGGCCGAATCCTTCATGAATCCGGCGATGTCTACGCCGCCCTCGTGCACTACCGGGCCGCGCTTGCCATTCGACCCCACGATGCGACGGCGGCCTTCAACGTCGGCGTCGCGCTCGAGGATCTTGGCGCCAGCGTCGACGCCATCGCGGCGTACCGCCAATCCATCGAAGCAGATGCGCGCAATCCCGACGCCCACTACAATCTCGCCCGCCTCCTCGAACAATCTGGCAAGCCGGACTTGGCCGTCCGGCACTTGCTGCTCTACCGCCAGCTCGTGAAGAAACGATGAAACCGGCCTCCCCCCCCGAGCAAGTCACCCTTCGCATCGGCAGTGCCAGCGCCATGCAGCGCCACGCGGCCCAGGTCGGCCGTGTGCTCGAGATTGGCGATGTCGTCGCCCTGACGGGACCGCTCGGCGCCGGCAAGACAACCTTCGTGCAGGGATTGGCCGAAGGCCTGGGTGTGCCCGCCGAGCGCCATGTCGCAAGCCCCACCTTCGCGCTCGTCAACGAGCACCCTGGGCGGATCGATTTCGTGCACGTGGACTTCTATCGCATCCGCAGCCCGGCCGAATTGCCTGAACTCGGCATCGAGGAAGCCTACGACCGAGCCGCCACCGCCATCGAATGGGCCGAGCGTTTTCCCGATTGGTTGCCCGACGACACGCTCCATCTTGTGCTAGAGGTCGAGGACGACGGAACACGCATCGTGCGCGCCCAAAGCAGTGGCCCACGTAGCCAGGTGCTGCTCGGCGCTCTGGCAGCCACCAAGGGCTAGCGATTCCCGGCGCGGTGTAGTTCCACGCGCTCGTTATGCGTCCGTCCGCTGCGCGTGATGTTGGGCGCGATGGGATCCTCGGATCCACGACCCGTGGGCACCAGCTGGTCGGTGCTGACCCCCTTGCGCACGAGCGTGTACTTCACAGCTTCCGCGCGCCGCTTGGATAGCGACAGATCCTTCTTGGCATCGCCATTGTCCGCGGTGTGGCTCACAATCTCCAAGCGCACGCCTGGCTCTCCAATCAGCGCCGCCGCCAGCTCGTCGAGAAACGGCATGGAGGCGGGGGCGATCTTGCTGGTCGCCCCCTCGAACTTGATCTCCTTTGCCCGATCGAGAAGGTCACTGACCGAGCGAGCGTTGACGGCGACCGCAACTGCGTCGCCATCCGACGCGAGCGATGTAGACGCGCCCGAGCCCGGAGCCTCGCCAGGGGAGACCTGATCTGCCGGCGCCAGCGGGAGTGGCGGCACTGGTGGCGTCATCACCGGTACGATCGCAGCGACCTCTTCCCTGCGACTTGGTGGCTCTGGCGGATCCGCGGCGATGCTGGGCGCATCGCCATGGGCAATCGTGACTGCCTTGCCCCCAAAGGTGACCACCGCACCAAGGGTTGCCTCCACGTCGGTGGTCAATCCCCAGTTCTGTTTGCTCGGCATCTGCACGGCACGCGCGTCGCCACGCACCGAGAGCAGATCGACCACCCTGTAGTCGAACCCCACGCCAGCGTGAACTTCCCCGTCGGTGTCGCGAACCAGACCGGAATTGCCCTCGGCATCGGTCGCGGCAACCTGCATGGCACCCGCCCCAACCATGACGAAGGGCCTGAAATCGCCTGCCATCAGGTAGGCCAAGGCATTGGCCCGGTAGCCAAGAACGCGCGCCTTGCGCTGGTAGGTGCGATCCTCGGTCGCCAGGCCAAGGACTTCGGCCTCGGCCTCGAACCAGCGCCCGAGTCCGAACGAAGCACGCAGTCCCGCGGCCGCATTGCTGCGCGCGCCCTGCGAAGCCTGCATGCCATGCGCCACGCCCAGGTTCGTCCCCTCGGCGAAAAAATGTCCGCCCGTGAAGGCGCCTACGCTGAAGTTCGGAGCTCGCCCCTCTATCGTAGTGCGCGCGGCGTGGAGATCGCCGGCACGCACGGGCGCCGCGGGCAAGGTGGCAAGCAGCAGCAGGAGTAGTGGAAGTGAAGTTCGTCGCATGGTCGGTTGGCGGGGTGATGGCCGAGAATGTGAAAAGTATACACCGCATCTGAAACACGACTTTTCTTGATTGCATCGCCAGCTGTCCCTAACGTGGAGGGGTGGACTTCTTCCAAGTCGCCCTGGGTGATCTGCACCGCGTAGTCCAGGCTCCGTACTGCGAGGCCATTTCGATCTTAATGGCCTTCGTGTGCGGCGCCATCGTCGGATTCGAGCGCGAGAAGGGCCACAAGCCGGCCGGCTTGCGCACACAGATCCTCATCTGCGTGGGCTCGGCCATTTTCACCGTGGTCTCCATGGCCCCGGTCCTGGGCGGAAAAGAACCGTCGCGCATCGCCGCGCAAATCGTTACTGGCGTCGGATTTCTCGGCGCCGGCTCGATCCTCCGCGATCACAAGCAAATCACCGGGCTCACGACCGCGGCGACCATCTGGACGGTCTCGGCCATCGGCATCGTAGTAGGGGCCGGCTACGTCACCGCCGGCGTTCTTCTGGCTTTGGGTGTTCTGTTCATTCTGGGAATCTTCCGCCAAGCCGAGACCCTGCTCAGCGGACGTTGCACGCGGGTCGCCACGGTCGTCGTCTATCGTCCCGAAAATGGCAAGACTCGCGCCCTCCTCATCGGCGCGCTCGACGAGGCCCATGGTCCCTTGCACATGGGCGACGAGAAAGAGCGCCCGGGCGGGCTGTGCGAACTGCGCGTTCGGCACTGCGACCACCACCGCGATCACCGGGCATTTTTGGCCGTCCTGGCCACCATGCCAGGCGTCGAAGCGCTGGAAAGCACCCTACCGCCCGCATCCTGACCAGGGCGTGTGCGCAAGCGCACGGTTGCTGCGGGCATGGGTTGCCGCGCTGCGAAATGCGCCGGGACATCCGCAGGTGTGGATTGTTCTTTCGAGTCTTGCTAGGACTGAATGGACGTGGACCGTGCCCGACCCACGCCAAGGTCGCAAGGTCGACCGTGAGCTGGTCGCAAGAGGAACCGCTGGTGTGCCTAGGACGGGCACAAGGAGTACGAACAGTGCGCGCAGATTCTGCCTTTGGCAAAGCCCTCTCGATGGCGACTCCTTCTTCCTTGATGACTGGCGTCTTCTCCGCCTCGGCAAGTGCGGCGCTTGTCTTGAGTCTTTGTCTTGGCGCCTGTACCACTATCGGTGGCGTCACGGTTGGCAGCGAAGGCGGAGCGGCGGGCAGCGCCCAGGGCGGAGCCGGGGGCACGTCTGTGACCCATGACGCCGGCCGGGAGGCCATCGTGATCACGCTGCCAGACGCGAGCCCCGGCGGCGACAGTCCGCAGGGTTGTGTCGTCACCTCGCCTGGTTCTTGTTGCGGCAACAGCAGTCTCGATCCGGGTGAGGAATGCGACGACGGCAACACCACCCCTGGGGACGGATGCTCGACCGCCTGCAGGCTCGAAACCGATTGGGCCTGCCCCAACCTCGGCCAGCCATGCATATCGACCGTGGTGTGCGGGGACGGTCGCATTTCGGGCAACGAGGTTTGTGACGATCGCAACACCACCGACGGCGACGGCTGCTCAGCGGATTGCTCGCAAGTCGAGGTGGGCTGGGTCTGCCCCGCGCCAGGGCTGCGCTGTCAGCCCAAGTGCGGCGATGGCCTGCTCACGGGGCTGGAAGAATGTGACGACGGCAACCTGACGGCCGGCGACGGCTGCAGCGCGGTCTGCAAGGTGGAGGCTGGCTGGGCTTGTTCGACCGCTGGAACGGACTGCCACAAGACGGTTTGTGGCGACGGCATCCGCGAGGGCAACGAATCGTGCGACGACGGCAATCTGATCCCAGGCGATGGCTGCACGCCCGACTGCAAGGCAGAGCCGGTCTGCACAGGTACCAGCGGCTGCACCTCGCCCTGCGGTGACGGGCTCAAGTTGCCAAGCGAAGAGTGCGACGATGGCAACGTCAAATCCGGCGACGGCTGCTCGTCGGATTGCAAACTCGAACCGAACTGGAGTTGCACGCAAACGGTGGACGGGGCCAACACCGATCTGGTCGTCCCCATCATCTATCGCGACATGATTCCGTCGACCGCGCCGGCGACGCTCACGCCACCCCCACATCCGAATTTCGAGCTCACCCCGCCCAGCGCTGCTGGGGGCTTGTGCAAAGGGATGGTCATGCCCACCCTCGGACCCGATCGCAAGCCGGTCTACAACGACGCGGTCAACAAGGCTTCGTCCAATACCACGAATGCGACGGACTTCGATGCCTGGTATCACGACAACACGCCGTACACGAAGATGGTTCTCGACACCATCACGCTGGTGAGACAGACGAACGGCACCTTCCTCTACAACCACGGCGGGACGGATCCCAAGGTTACGAACCCGCCACCCTTTTTCCCGCTTGACAACCGCGGCTGGGCCACACCTCCGGATGGGCCGGAGATTCCGTACCTCGGCGCCGACAGCGCCGGTGTGAAACACAACTTCTCCTTCACCAGCGAGGTACGCTACTGGTTCGAATACCAAGGTGGTGAATCGCTGAATTTCATTGGTGATGACGACGTGTGGGTGTTCCTCAACGGCCAACTGGCGGTCGATATTGGCGGTATCCATGGCGCCCAGCCGGGCATCGTGACGCTCAACGCTGCCGCGGCAGCGACGTATGGACTCACCGTGGGTCAGGTCTACGAGATTGTGGTCTTCCAAGCCGAGCGACACGTGACGCAATCCAGCTACAAATTGACCCTCGGTCAGTTCAATCGGACCTACACCGTGTGCAGCCCAAAGTGTGGCGACGGAATCGTCAACGGCACCGAGCAATGTGACAACGGGCCGAACAATTCAGACACAGCCTACGGCGGATGCACCACCCAGTGCACCATCGGCCCCTACTGCGGGGATGGCAAGGTCGACTCCACCTTTGGCGAAGAATGCGACGACGGAGTGAATCAGTCGCCAACCTACGGCTCGACGACGGGCTGCGCGCCTGGATGCCGAAAACCGGGGTATTGCGGGGACGGCAAGATCGACAGCGTGCATGAGCAATGCGACGACGGCCCGGCGAACGGCACCGGCCTGTGCAACACGAACTGCGTGCTCATCATCCCGTAGTCGGTTTCTCGGCCCGGCATGATCCGCACGTGCCCTTTGGGCAACCGGGCCTTGCGGCTATCGCATCGCACTTGCTACTCTATGGTCATCATCCAATCGTCGACTAGTCGCGTGGGGAGCCGCCGAGCTTTGCTCGGCGCGAACCGTCGCGTGAAGGTTTGGCGAGGCCGCGCGAAGCGCCGGGGTGGCAGGGCGAGTGGCGGGTGCCGAGTGCGCAGCCAACCCTCCCAGGGTTTCTATATAGTGTTGTGAAGTTTTGGCGTAACCGCGCACATTGGATCACTAACTTGCATGGCAGGCCCTGACCTTGACGCTCTCGAAGGCCGGTTAGGTATAGGCTTGCACGTTGCCACTCCAACCTCGAAGGACCTCGCCCCATGAAGCACGCAGTGAAAGAGTCGCGATTAGTCTTGGCCAGCACGCTCGTCGTCCTCGCGTTCGCCGGGTGTGAGCCGACCCCCGCACCGAACCCAGGTGGCGGCAGCGGTGGGTCCACAGGAGCAAAAGGGGGCACGCAGTCGAGCGGGGGAAGCGTGGGCTCCGGCGGAACTTCGAGCGCGAGAACGGGCGGCGCGACAGGAACGGGCGGCGCAACCAGTTCGGGCGGCGCGCCCAGTTCGGGCGGCACGACCGGTTCGGGCGGCACGACCGGTTCGGGCGGCACGACCGGTTCGGGCGGCGCGACCGGTTCGGGCGGTAGCTCGTCGGTTTCGAGCGGCGGCCGCAGCGGTACCGGCGGATCCGGCTCAGGCGGCTCAGGCGGCTCCGGTAGCGGGGGCACGAGCACGACCGGTGGAATGACGAGCGGCAGCGGCGGTGCGAGCGCGACCGGCGGTGCGACTGGGCGTGATGCCGGGACAACCGGCGGCGCCACGACAGCCATGGGTGGGTCAGGCACGGGTGGAATGGTGCCGGACGGGGGGCCACGGGACGCGCGTGGTACCGGCGGCGTAACGAGCACAGGCGGTGCCGGCACAGGCGGTGCCACCAGCAATGGCGGTGCCACCAGCACAGGCAATGGCAAAGTCTTCAGTCAGTGTCGATTCCACTTCGGGACCATCGACTCGAAGGCTAAGAGCGGTGGAGCGACATTGATCTCCCAGCTCGACTTCTTCACCCCCGGCTGGATGATGGGCACTTGGAACCAAGGCTATGTTTGCACGGAAGCGGTTGCAGGTGGTGCTCTCGCCGGGTTGGTCCCCGTCGATGTCACCTACATTGCCGCCAACTACGTCAAGAACCAGAACAAGCTGTGCGACTGCAACGTGAGTGGCTGCGCCGGCGGCAACCTTTGCAACTACGGGTCACAGTACATCACGCAAGACTGGGCGGCGATCCTCGCCGCGTACACCAGCAATTCGACCGGTTTCGCAGCCTGCCTGGGCGGACGCCCCATCATTTTCGAGATGGAGCCGGACTGGTACCAGTACACCGGCGGCGGTCAGTCGCAGCCCTGGTCCGCAGCGACGGCTGGGACCAACATGACCGCGCTGGTCAACGCGCTCAAGAGCTCCCTGCCGAATGCATACTTCTCCATGGATATCTCGCCATGGATTGCCAACAATGGCTCTGGCTGGTACCCCAATTTCAACATGGGTTTGTTTACCTTCATCAACACCTCCGGTGGGGGAACGGATGCCAACAACACGAAGATCCGATCGAACAACGCCATGACCTGGGCGGGCGTCAATCAGGTGACCGGCAAGCCCATTCTGGCCGACACGGGCTACGGGGCCGCTGGCGCCTCGGCCGGGGAAGACGCCAACTGGAATGTGGCCGCCAACATCAACGCACGTATCGCCGACGGTGTGGTCTCGATTAGTCAGTACAATCCAGGCGGCAGCTGGGCCAGCGAAATCTCCAGCATTCGCAGTCAGTTGAACACGCCACGCTACTGTCCGTAACCGTGTCAGTATCCAGGATGGGTCGAGCGACTGCGCTCTCGTTGCTGTTGATCGCTCTCGGCGCCAATGCCTGCCGTGCGCGCGCGCGAGGCGTGGTTGGTTCGATTCCGCCGCCGGCGCCCAGGATCAAACTCGATCCATTCAAGGTCGACATGGGCCCCGGCATCCAGGACGAGGCGATGCGAAAGACCGTCCTAATCCGCAACGAAGGCACGCTGGCTCTCGAAATCGGGGACATCACCTCCAGCCGCTTCTGTTCCGCCACCACCCTAACCAAGGTCATCGAGCCCGCCAAGACCGGCCAACTCGCCATAACCTGTCGCTCGGATCTCTACGGTCCCATGCGCGAGGAGATCGCCATCCACTCGAACGATCCGAAGCTGCCCATGGTCACGCTTCGGCTGGTCGCCGAGGTAACGCCCCTGCTGGCCTTCGATGTGCCGTCGGTCGAGTTGAAGATGCCGTTCGGGGAAGAACGCTCGCAGGAAGTGCGTCTGGTCGGTGTGCTGATCGAGAAGGCTCGCATCCGATCCAAGGGACCCGCCGTAGCGGACGTGGACGTCATCCCCTCGTCCAGCCAGCCCGGCAAGGTTCGGTCCTTTAGCATCCATTGCCGGGGCCGCAAGTCCGGAGTCCATAGTGGCAACATCATCATCACCACCGGTCTTGAGCGGCCCAACGAAATCGCGGTGCCCTTTGCTTGCAACGTGGTCGGAACCCTGGAGGTCTCGCCGACCAACCCCTATTTCAACCTCAAAATCTCGGGCGCCGAGGCCGTGCGCCTCAAGGTGCGAAGCTCTCAGCCAGGGTTCGAGGTCGAGGCCGTGCGGATCACCGAGGGTCCATTTGCGGCCAAATTCGAGCACGCCGAGGACGACAATACTTATCGCATCGACGTCACCGTCTTGAAGGATCGCATCGAGGACGAGGCGCGGTCCGCGACAGGAACCCTGCTCATCGTCAGCAACGATCGAACCGAACCCAAGAAAGAGGTTCCGCTCTTCGGCACCGGCCGGGTCAACAAGGCGACGGCCCCCGGCGAGGCAGCCTCCTCCAACTAGATGTGCGCGGGCTGACTTTCCCAAACCGACAGGCGGCCCCTGTCGCCGCATTCGCCTGCCTACCACGTTCGAGGTAGCATTCTGCTCATGACTCCCGCCCCACTGGACACCGCCAAACCTGGCGAATTCGTCGTCGTGCTCGTGACTGCTCCAAGCGCGGAGACAGCCGCAAACCTAGCCACAGCACTGGTGACGGAAAAGCTCGTGGCTTGCGTGAATATCGTGCCCGGCTTGCGCTCCATCTACGCATGGGGGGGCAAGGTGTGCGACGAGCAAGAGGTTCTGTGCTTGCTCAAGACCCGACGCACGCTCTTCGCGGCCGTGCGCGAACGCGTGACCGAGCTGCACCCCTACCAGGTTCCGGAAATCATCGCCCTGCCCCTCGTCGACGGCAGCGTCCCGTACCTGACATGGCTGCGTGACGAAACCCGCGCGCCTTGAACCATTGCCATAGCGAAGCCTCGCGATAAGTTGTGCCAGTGAATTCACCGTCGAGTACTCCAGTACACAAACCGCCGGCCGGTCTGCGCACCATCGCTGGCTACGAGGCGGCCAAGGGCGCGATCGTTCTGCTTGCGGGATTGGGGTTGCTCGGGCTCATCCACCACGACGTGCAGGAAGCCGGCGAAGAATTGGTGAGCCACTTCCACCTCAGCCCCTCCGCGCACTATCCGCGCATCTTCCTTGAACTCACGGCCAAAGTCACCGACGGTTGGATTTGGGGCCTAGCCCTGGGTTCGCTACTCTATGCCTCGCTTCGCTTTGCCGAAGCCTATGGTCTCTGGCATGGCAAGGCCTGGGCCGAGTGGCTCGCGGCCATCAGCGGCGCCATCTACGTTCCTTTTGAAATCGTCGAACTGCTCAGAAAAGTCACTGCGCTGCGAACGGCTTCGCTGCTCGTGAACCTAATAGTCGTCGCCTACATGCTCTTGCTACTCTGGCGCCGGCCTCGCAACGAAACCGGCGCGTCTCCGGAGACCTACCAGCGCTGAACCTCGGCTACCGGCCGCCTTTTCCACCTTCCGCCCGCTTGCCCGCCGAAGGACCGCAGGTCGCTGGATCGCGGTACGAGCCAGCCATGGTGGCACCGCCATCGAGCATGACCCAGTCGTACTGGATCCACTGTCCGGTGGCCTTGAAGTCGGTCTTGATGATCAGACGGCTACCTGGGCGGCAGACCAGAACGCTGACGTCCTCGGTGCCACGCTCGAAGTCCTGGCTCACTTCGGCGACCTTGCACGCCTTCCAGTCGACGATGAAGTCGTGGGGATTCTGCGTGTCGCCGGTGTAGTTGACGACGGAGTAGCGCTTGCCTTGAATCTTGGGCGGCCCGGGCGGCGGGGGTGGCGCGACCGCGCCCTTGGCACAGGTGTACATCTGGCCAGGATTCGCACCGCCCGTGCACGCGGCGGTCGCAACGTTCTTGTATGTGCAACCGCTCGCCCAGCAGACCGCGGTATTGCCAGCAAAGCTGCCAACACACTTCGACGGATCTGGCGTGGCCCCAGCGCTGCCGGCCACATCGCGCCCAGGACAATCGCCCACGCCCACCGGCTGCCAAGCAGGTGCTGGCGAGGCAGCCGGAGCTGGCCGGCGGCGATTTCCGCTCGGCGCCGCCGGAGGGGCCGCGGGAGCCGCGGCCGCAGCGCAGGTGTACATCTGGCCGGGGTTTGCTCCGCCTGTGCACGCGCCCGTCGCCACGTTCTTGTAGGTGCAACCCGTCGTCCAGCACACCGCTGTGTTGCCCGCGAAGTTCGCATTGCACTTCGCCGAATCTGGATTCGGCCCGCTGGTGCCCGCCACGTCGCGGCCTGGACAATCGCCCAGGCCCACCGACTGCCAGCTGCCTCCTGCAGGCACAGGCGCAGGCACAAGCGCCGGCGGCGTCGCCGCTCGGGCGCCGCAGGTGTACATCTGGCCGGGATTCGCACCGCCCGTGCACGCCGCCGTGGCCACATTCTTGTACGTGCAACCCGTCGTCCAGCACACGGCCGTGTTACCCGCGAAATTTGCATTACACTTCGCCGGTTCCGGATTCGGCCCGCTGGTGCCGGCCACGTCGCGGCCCGGACAATCGCCCAGGCCCACCGACTGCCACCCGCCACCTGTGGGTGTGGGCGCAGGCGCAGGCGCCGTCGCCGCGCAGGTGTACATCTGGCCTGGATTCGCGCCACCCGTGCACGAACCCGTCGCCACGTTCTTGTAGGTACAACCGCTGGCCCAGCACACCGCCGTGTACCCCGCGAAACTCGCATCACACTTTCCGGCCTCGGGCACCGAGGACCCGCGCGACAGTCCGACGTCCCGTCCTGGGCAATCCCCCACACCAACCGGTTGCCAAGTTCCGGCGCTGGCTGTGCCCATGCACAACCACACCCCCAAGGTCACGAGACAGCATCCGCTCAATCGAACAAAGCGAGAAACAGGACCATGCATCGTCATCATCACAAGACTCCCAAGAAGATTCCGGCCATCTTATACCAAGCCCGGCCAGACAATAGGCCCCGAGTGAAAATCGTGCCAGCGCGCCTAGCGGCGCCCGTGCGCCGCCAGGGCGCCGCGCACCGCGGACAATACCGCTGCTTCGTGCTCGTGGCCAAGCGCAGTCTGCAAAGCTTGCAGCGCCCGCACACCACCGAGACGACCAAGCGCCCCGGCCGCAGCCACGCGAACGGGGACGTATGCGTCGGTCTCCAAGGTGCCGATTAGCGCGGGAATACTGGCGGGATCGGCGATGGCCCCCAGCGCTTCCACGGTCTCGCGCCGGGTCTGCACAAAGGCCAGGTGCGCGATGAGCGGTTGCACGGCCGGCGCGTCCTTCGATTCGCCCAGCACCACAAGGATGCGCTTGCACAAGAGAACATCACTGCCGCAGGAATCAAGCGCGGCGCCGAGCACCTGGATTCCGGTCGCATCCGATTTCTCGGCCAGGGCCAGGGCGGCCTGGACGCGCATTCTCTCAGTGACCTCGCTCACAGGCTTCGCCAGGAGCGTGCGTAGGCGCTCCCGGATCTCGCTCGCTCCCAACCGCACAGCCGCCACGGTGGCCCAATCGCGCACCTCTTCGTCGTCGGCTTTGTCTACAGCTGCGCGCAGAGCCGGCAGCGTCTCTGGCTTGGGCGGCAAGGCAGTGACGAGCAAGCTCGCCGCCTCTCGCCGCGCTTCGACCGGGGCGCTTCCCGTCAGCATCGCAGCCAAAACCAAGGCCGCGCTGGCGTCGCCTAGGCGGCCGCGCTCGATGACGCGTGCAAGCTCCCCCGTCCCGTCCGCGGCGCCCAGCAGTCTCGACTCGTAGCGCGCTTGCTCCCCGAGCCACTTGTCGAGCTGCTGGCGCAAGAACGCCAGACGTTCGGGGCGCTGATCGGACAGGTCGTGCTGCTCGCGGGGGTCGGTCCCAAGATCGAAATACGAGCAAAAATCCCTGCTCACGTCGCAGATCAGTTTCTCGGAGCCTAGAACGACCATGCGCTTGTCCTCGACCTCGGCGAAGGCCGGCGGCAAGCGGCCCACCGGCGCGGGCGGCGTCGCCAGCCACGGACCAAGATCGGTTCCTCGCATGCGCGCGGGTAGCGGGAAATCAAGCAACCCGAAAATGGTCGCGGGAATGTCGATAAGCTGGGTTGGCCCGGAGACCACGTGCGCGGTCAGACCTGGCGCGACCACGATGAGCGGGACGTGAACTTGCTCCTCGAAAAGCGTCGTCCCGTGGTAGCGGCCGCCATGCTCGCCGAACTCCTCGCCGTGATCCGCGGCGAGAATGACGACAGCGCCCGGTCGCTCCCGCTCGATGAGCGCCACGACCTTGCCCACCACCATGTCCGAATAGGCGATTTCGCTATCGTAGCGATCCACATCGCCGCTGCCGAAGTCGAAGCCCGCATGAAGGTCGTAGGGCTCATGCGGCTCGAACAAGTGCAGCCACAGGAAGAGTTTGTCCGGATGTTCCGCGTGCAAGAAATCCTCGATCTGCCGGATGCGAGCTTCGGCGTCGAGGTACTCGTACTTCACGTATTCGAAATCGAAGTTGTTCGACTCGAAGGCCTTCATTTTGTGGGCATCGATGTAAAACACCGCGGGCGGAAAAAACGCCGCCGTCTTCCAGCCGTAGCGCCGGAACATCCCGGCCAGGGTTTCGTGCGTGTCCGACGACGCCAGGCGCGCCAGCGTGGGGTAGTATTTGCCGATCATCACCGAGGCCAGCGAGAACGAGGTGTGCGGCGCTTGCGTGTAGGTGTGCTCGAAACGCACGCCGCGCGCGGCGAGTGCATCGATGTTCGGAGAGGTGGGGCGCGCGTAACCGTAGCAGCCGAGGTGGTCCGCCCGCACGGCGTCGACGGTGATGAGCACGATGTCCGCGCCCGGGCGATGGGGACCGGCGGGTAGCGGCGGCAAAACCTGGTCCGCACGAGCGATGGACGTCTGGCTCGCGCGCGGCTTGGGGGCAGGCAAGAGCCGCACGAACATGCTCGCGAGCTGGGTCTTTTCGTAGATGAAGTAGCGCAGACCCTGGCTGCGCGAAAGGATCGGGCGCTCGCAGATTCCGCCGACCACGAGAGTCGCCGCCGCAGTCGCGGCCAAGATCCACGACCAGCGCTTGCCCAGGATCCGGCGACCCAGCCCCAGCAGCATGCGAACCGCGAGCACACAGGCCAGAAGCGACAGCAGCGCTAGCGACAGGTGAAACCAGTGGTAAAGGCGCGGCAGCACGTTGCGATTTGCCCAGCCAGCCAGGAGCGCGGCGACGATCAGCGCGATCCCGACGACAAGAGGCAGCGCCCGCGGCCGGCCAGCGGTGGCAGGCTTGCCACTGTCGGGTTCGGCGCGCGCGAGCAACCGGCCCCACAACGTCACGGCAATCCAGATCGCGACCGCGCCGATGACGATCAGAACAACCGACATGAAACGATGCCCAGGGATGCTCCTGGCTTGTGTGCCGTGGAAGAGGGCAAAGGCGTCGTACGCAACGACCGGCAAAGCTAGCAGCAAAGCCACGGCGTGGGCGGCCGAAAGCCAGCGCGAACTTGCGGGCTGGTGCTGCAAGGCCAGGGTCCATCCGACGAAGACAACGGCCAAGCATGCGCCCGCCAGCGCCCCCAGCCCGCCATCGACGGCGACCAGGTGAAAGCGGTTCGCAATGTCGAGCATGCCCGACGACGTGAGCAGCGTGGCGAGTGCGTCGAGCACGCCGGCCAACAAGCCGCCCCAGAAGCCCGCGAAGATCGCCCGCCGCGCGCTGTTCATCCGGCCTCCTCGGCCACGGGACGCGCCGATTCGAATCGCGCCGTCACCGCGTGGCGAAGCGCCGCATGCTCCGGGCGCGCGAGATCGGGATCCTCGGCTAGCACGGCCTTGGCTGCCTCTCGCGCGGCTTCGACCAAGCCGACATAGGTTGCCAGATCCGCGAAGCGCAGCTCGGGCGTTCCGCTCTGGCGCGTGCCCTGCAGATCGCCAACTCCGCGGCGGCGCAGATCTTCCTCGGCAATGCGGAAACCGTCCTGGGTCGAGGCCACGATGCGCAGTCGGTCGAGGGCCTCCGGCTCACCCGATGAGGTCAGGAAGTAGCACCGCGCTTGCTCGGTGCCTCGTCCGACCCGGCCGCGCAGCTGATGAAGCTGGGCCAGGCCAAAGCAATCCGCGTCCTCGATGACCATGACCTGTGCCCGCGGCAAGTCCACGCCGACCTCGACCACCGTCGTCGATACCAGGACATCGAGCGATCCCGCGCGGAATGCTTCAATCACCGCACGCTGGCGCTCGGCCGCAAGCTGGCCGTGTAGAACCCCGATGCGTGCCGGATGAAGGTTCGCGCGTAACGCGCGTGCCAGCGCAACCGCCGAAACCCTGCTTCGTCCGCCACCGTCCCCCTCGGCAATGGCCGGACAGACGACAAGTGCCTGCCCACCGCCGGCCACCGCCTGCTTGACCGCCGCGTACGCCAGTTCGCGCTCGGTCTCGCCAGCGCAAACCTGGGAGAAAATCGGTTTCCGTCCCGGCGGCGAGGCATCGAGCGTGACCAGGTCGAGGTCGCCGTAGAGGGTCAGGGCCAAGGAGCGTGGAATGGGTGTGGCGGAAAGCACGAGCAGGTGCGGGACCATGCCGTTTTGCGCAGAAATTTGCCAGCCGTTTTCACCACGGTCCAAGCGGCGCAGGCGGGCGCGCTGGCGCACGCCAAAGCGATGCTGTTCGTCGACGATGGCCAGCGCCAGGCGGGACAGGCGCAGCCGATCTTCGAGAAGGGCGTGGGTTCCCACGATCAGATCCAGTTCGCCCGCCGCGGCCGCAGCGAGAACCTGTTTCTGCGCGGCCGTGTCGAGCCCCGAATGAAGAAGCCCCGTGCGCAGGTTGGCGCGCGCGCCCCATGTGCTCAAGGTACGACTGTGTTGTTCGGCGAGCACGGCTGTCGGTGCCATGAACAAGGTCTGGCCACCCGCGCGGGCGGCGCGCACGCTGGCCGCAAATGCCACCGCGGTCTTGCCGCTGCCCACGTCGCCCTGGAGCAGACACTGCATAGGCCCGGGCGCGGCCATGGCATCGAAGATGGCGCCAACCGCCCGCTCCTGCGCGTCGGTGAATGCAAACGGCAACGCAGCCCGCACCTGGGCGAGGATCCGCCGGGAATCGACTACGCCGCCTGGTGCGCTCTGCCCTTTCACACGCGCCCGCTCTTGCGCCAGCCCGGTCTGCAACACGAAGAGCTCTTCGAGCGCGAACCGGCGTTGCGCCGGCGACGTGCCGGCCAGGAGATCCGCGAACTCGCGCTCGGACACAGTCTCTGGCGGCCGGTGCACGAACGCCAGCGCTTGCGCCACCTCGGGCAGGCCAAGCTGCATGCGCAGGGATTCGGGCAAGAGATCCGGAACCTGGTGACCGGTCGCCGCCAGCGCCGCCGCGACGATTTTCTCGACGGTGCGGCCAGGAACCTTCTCGATCATCGGATAGCGCGGTCGAATGCCCACGCTGGTCGATTCCGCGAGCAGCGACGTCACGTTGCTGGGATGAACCATTTCTGCTTGGCCGTCCTCGGTCCAGTCCACCTTGCCGGCCAGGGCCACGCACGCGCCGCGCTCGAAGCTCTTGGCCATGCCCGCATTGGGCCGGAACCAGCGCGCGCGCAAGCGGGCGCCGCCATCTTCGATGTGAACGTCCAGCATGCGGCGAAAGAACTTGTGCACGCGCACGACCTTCCCGCGCACCACGACTGAAGTTCCCGCCGCCAGCCCGCCCAGTTCACCAAGCGAATAGATCCTGCGGTAGTCCTCATAGGCTCGGGGAAAAAAGAGGAGCAGGTCGCGCACACGCACGAGCCCGCGCTCGGCCATACGCGCAGCGGTCACCGGACCGGCGCCCGGCAACATCTCTAGTGGGTCGTCCAGCAACACCGGACGGGCTTCCCTAGGCATCGACCCAACATCCTCCAACGGACTGGAAACGAGTTCGGATCCTAGATCACCGAGCATGATTCCGGATCGGGCTCAATTCACGAGAAATCCAGCGATCCTCCAGATTTCCTCTGGCTGAGCTCGATCGCCCTCTCCCTTTGGGAGAGGGAAAGGGTGAGGGAATCTTCACCCTCACCCCATTTCCCCTCTCGCAAAGGGAGAGGGGACGTTCAATGTTGCTCGCCGAATCAGCCCAGTCCATCGGTCTTCCAGAATCATGAACGCTGATTTAGATCCGAAAACCCCTTCCTTTTCCGGTCTCCGTAACCTCTGTGCTCTCCGTGGTGAAAATCCGGATCTTCCCGGAACCCATCGAGGCAAAGGCCGCGACCTACCTAAACGTGAACCTGAGCTGGTAGTCGCAGATCGAATAGACGTCACCCTCTTCGATCTTGCGCGCCTCGATGCGCTCGCCGTTGAAATCGATGCCGTTGGTCGACCCGAGATCCTTGATGTAGTAAGCGCCCGCGCGCCTGACCACCGCCGCGTGCTTGCGCGAAATATTGCCGTCGCGAATAGGAAGGTCGGAGGACTTGGCCCCGCGCCCGATGATGAACTGATCCTTGTCGACGATGTACTTCTGATTGCCGAAGACGAGGAAGAGCGGTGGCATCGCGTCCCCGTCTGGGCTCGGCGGCGGCACGGCCACGGGCGCCGCCGAAGGCAGGGGCGGCCGGCCGGCGAAGTGCGCGGTCATGCGTGCTGCGGGCAAGGGCGGTGGCATGGCCGGGGGACGCGTGGGATCGGGAACATAGAGCCCAGAAGGCTGGGCATCGGTGTCCGGCCCGGCCAGATATCCGTGCTGCTCGGCAAAAGCCCGCATCGCCTCGTTGACGAGCTCGTCGACCCCGCGATCCATGGCCTCGGACATCTGCTCGAAAATCTGCCAGATGCCGTCGGTGCAATAGAAATGACGGAGCGTTTTGCGATTCGGATCCGTGGACATGGTCGATCCTTGCTCTTGGCCTCTTGCCGATTCTAGTCTACTTGCCTTGCAACAATGAAGCGACCCGTTTGGCTTCCGCGCCAACCGCCCCGCCTGATGGGAATCCTTTGATCGTTGCCTTGTCATCCGCAAGTTTCAGCACCGCCGCAGCGTCTTCCGGCCCGCCCAGGTGCCCTTTGGGATTGGATGGCAAGGGTGCTTCCAGCGCCAGAATCGCGGTCATGCGGGCCAGCGCCGAGGGCGAGCCCAAGGCCGCCAGCACCTGCGGCTTTGCCTTTGCGCCCAGCTTGGAAATGTCTTTGACCAGGAAATCGCCCACGTCTTCCCGCTTGAACGAAAGCTTGCCAGAAAACGCCTGCAAGGCTGGAACGATGGCGTCTGCCTTGCCGACCTCCAAGGCCGCTTCATGGGCGCGGTAGCGAACCAGGTCGTTCTTGTCCTCGGCGATGATGCGCACAAGCCCCTTCTGCGCCTCGGGACCGCCGATCTTCTCGATCACGCCAAAGGCCTCGCCACGCAACTCCTTGTTGGCCTTGGCATCACCGGCGATCTTGAGCGCCAGTGGCAACACCGTCGGGAAACGGGCTTGCTGCAGGGCTTTCGCCGCGGAGATGGCCTCCGCGGGGGTCCCCTTTTGCATCTTGGCGGACAGATAGTCGGTGACCGTGGGGCCACCGAGCATGCCCAGGGCCAGCCAGATGTCGATGGGAACCTCCTTGCCGGGCGACACGCGCCCAAGCAAGGCCGCCCCACCCTTGTCGCGCGTCGGCTCGTCGCAGACCTTCACCAGGAGTTCGGCCAGGCCCTTGTAGGGCGACTTGGGATCGCCGAGCAGCTTGACCAGCATCGGGCCCGAGGCTGACCCGATGGCCGATAGCATCTTGTCCAAGGAATGACGGCCACCGGTGAAACGCCCCTCGGCGAGATCCTTCTCGATGGACGCCAGCAGAACGCCATCGATGCGTTTCTGTTCCTCGGGCGGCGCATACTGGCGCACGCTGAAGAGGCCGTCCCGGGCCTCGCGTACCTTGGGTACCTGCGGGCTGGAAATACCCTTGACGTGGATCTCGACGAGGGTCTTCAGGATCTCCCAGCGCTCGCCGGCCTCCATGGCCGCCATGATCTCGTCGACCTTCTCGGGCCGCCCGATGTCCACCAGCGCGGCCGCAGCCTCGGCGCGCAGATTGGCCGGAACATTCGCTCCGCGCAAGGCCGCCTCGATCTTGTCAGGCCCCTTTTCCGTCCCCTTCCACGTCTCAATCCGATCCGAGCTGACGCTTTCGCAAGCGGCGAGCGCGAACAACAACCCCAAGGCAAATGTTCTCATGGTGACGGGATGTTAGCCACCCGCGGATCGCCGGGTCAAGGTCAACGCGGATCGCGCCCTGGCTGGGTCGTTGGTGATGATGCCGCTCACTCCCATGGCCGCCAGCTCCATGATGCGTTCAGGCGCATCCACCGTCCACGCGTTCACGGCATAGCCCTGGCGTCGCCAGCGCGCCACGCTGTCGCGCGTACAGAGGGATTCCTCGGGGTGAACCGCTCGCGGGCGCAGCAGCGGCAGAAAAATGTCTGTGCGCAAGGGCCAGGGGCGGCGAAAAGGCCGCGGCCGTTCGAAGAGTAGGCCGCTGGCCACATCAGGCCGAATCTTGCGCCACCGCCAGATCGCGCCGGGGCTGAACGATGAAATCAGCACCCGCTGGTCCGCATCGGCACGAGCAACGACCTCGGCCAGCGCGTCCACCAAGGCGCGACATCTAGCGGGCAGAAGCCCCGAGTGCTTGATCTCGATGTTGACCAGCGCAGCCGGACCGCATGCCTCCAGGGTCTCGGCCAGGGTCGGGATCGCCTCTCCGCGCGAAAGCCGCACCTCGCGAAGCCTTGCGAGGGAAAGCTGGTCGATGCGCTCGGGTCTTCCTGCCAGCCGCGCCAAATCGTCGTCGTGAAAGACCACCACCTCGCCCGTCGCGCAGCGCTGGACGTCAAGCTCGACGCCGTCGGCGCCCTCGGCCATGGCGAGCCGGAATGCCGCCAAGGTGTTTTCGGTTTCAAGCGCGCTCGCACCTCGATGGGCGAGGACCAGAGGCCCATCACCGCCCGCTGGGAAAAACGTCGGCCGTCGGAGCGCTTGCGACACCATCGCGCCCGTGCTTTATAGCGCCTGGCAACCTCTCCGCGCTAAACTTCGCCCATGTTGACCATTTCGCCTCGCAGGCCCGGCCTGTCCGCTCTTCTCGCCCTCGCCGGTCTGCTTGGCTGTGCCCACGGCATCTTCACAAAATCCCCGCCACTCGGCCCCACGGCGCAAGCGCTGGCCAGCGAGGCCGCCACCGTCGCGGTCATCGCCAGCGAAGAAGACTTTTTCGAGGCCAAGCTGCTCTACCAAGCGCTGCCGGAAAATGCGGTAGAACGCGCACGACTGCGCGGCAAGCTCCTCGACTACCTGCTCGCTCCCATCGCGGCTCTCGACACCGAACAACTGCGGCGCAACCCTTCCCTGCTGGGCTCCGAGGACGATTTCGATCGCCTGCAAGACTCGTTTCGCGACGCCCTGGATCTCTTTCCGCCGAACGCCTTGTGGGCTGCAGGCGGGCCGCAACTGTCCGACCACGAACGCCAACTTCTGCAGACCTCGGCCAAATTGATCCTGGCGGCCTATTCACCTCGCGGCAACGAGCTTCCGGTAGCCACGGCCCTGTTCGTGCTCCTCTCAACGGATGGCGCGAATCGCGAATGGCCGTCCCGCCTGGACCAGCTGTTTTCGTGGCTCGAATCCGGCGCCCAGCTCGGCGGCCAGCAAGGTCCGCACCACCTGGCCTCGCCCAGCGACGTTCTTGAGAGCATCGCGACGGTCTGGCCCGCGCCCGAAGTGGTCGAGCGATTGTCTCGTCTGGTGTTTGCCCGCCAGGATAAGGTGGCGGGGATCTTGAGGCGCCCCATCGGCTCGGGAGAAGGCGCGCGCGGCCTCCTAAGCGAGTTGCTTCTCGACACGGAATCTCTGTCGGCCATGTCGGTGTCCGCGGCGGCGATCTATCTGCGCTGTGGGCAGATGGCCAGGGCCAATCAGGTGGCCGCGCACTTCGCGGACAGGCCCGGCGATGATCCGGAATTCCGTCAGCTCACGCTGGCTGCGGCCGCGCCACAGGCCAAGGCGGCCGACTTCCTGGCGCTGGCCAGGCGGTTCCTGCCCCACAACGAGATCCTGCGCGGCACCTCCACCGATCGCATCGATCCCATGTCCGCCTTGGGCGTTCTGCGCGAGGGCCTGGCGGCCTTTCCAACCGACCCCGACCTTCTGCTTTTGGCCTCACGGGTGGCACGCATGCTCTCGGCGCCCCTGCTGTCGCTGCGCTACCTCGACGACGCGGCCACTGCCGCGGCCACGCACAAGGCCGACAACGACACGCTGGCAGAGCTCGCCGCCGAGCGCATGGAGCTGGCGTTTCTGCGCCTCAAGATGCACATGGATCCGGATCGCATCGCCCAGTCCGAGGGCGAGGCCAATCGCCTGCGCGCCCAGTTCGCCGAGGCCCGCGGCCGCTTCGGCGCCGCCCGGTTCAAACTGGACGACGCCGACATCGACTTCGTGCTCGCTGGGGGCATGGTCGACGCGGGACAGATCGACAAGGCCGCCCCGCTGCTGTCGCGCGCGCGCAAAAGCGGCGACGGAAGTGTCGACGTCACCCGGCAGCTCGCCAGCTTGTCCATCAAGAGCGGCGAACCGCAGCGGGCTATCGCGCTCTTGCGCCAGTCCCTGGACACGCGCGAGCGCAACGCCCCCGCCGAAGACACCATTCCCTATGTCGAGGGACAGGCCAAGCTGTCCTTCCTCCTCGGCAACGCCTACGAGGTCACGGCCGATCTCCAAGACGCGCGCAAGGCATGGAGCACGGCCGCGCGCGGCTGGGAACGTCTGATGCTGGAGCAAATCCGGCGTAAGAACCTTTCTTTTTCTGCCGAGGCCACCTTCGAGGTCGGTCGTCTCTACTACCTGCTCGGCCGCCGCGACGAGGGACTGCGCAAATTCGACGAGGCCATCGCGCAGGACGAAGATCGCGATCAAAGCTACCTCGATTCCATCGCCTTCCTGGTGCAGCGAGGGGAAAGCGAGGCGGCCCTGGACATCTTCCGCCGTGCCCTAGCCAAGTCCACGCGCATGGTGTCCGAGTACGTGAAGGTCTACGCCTCGCTGTGGATTCTCGACCTCACCCGGCGTAGCGCCAGCGCCCCCGATGCCGGGGCCATGGCCTACCTGCGCACCATCGCCGGACGCAAGATTCTGCTGCGCCCGCCCCGCGCCGCCGCCTGGTACACCGAGCTGGCCCGGTACGCGGTCGGGCAGATCGACTACGCCACCCTGCTCGCCAAGGCCGACTCTACCGGCAAACGCGCCGAGGCCTATTTCTACGAGGCCATGCGCCGGCTGTCGAACGGGCGGCGCGAAGAAGCCCATGCCCTGTGGAGCAAGGTCGTGGAAACCAAGATGATGTCGTTCTTCGAGTTCGAGATGGCCTCGCGCTACTTGCGCACCGGCGCACCAGTACGGCCCGAAGCTGCCGAAAAAGACGAGACGATCTAAATGGGAACCCTCAGAGGGTTCCCAAACCCTCGGCACCCGCCTCCCACCCTGCCGCCCCCTCGCTACGCGAGGCCTCGCACGCTCTGGCTCCGGCAGGCTAAGCCCGCCTACGCCTACGCGGTCATGGGAACCCTCAGAGGGTTCCCAAACCCTCGGCACCCGCCTCCCACCCTGCCGCCCCCTCGCTACGCGAGGCCTCGCACGCTCTGGCTCCGTCGGGCAAAGCCCGCCTACTACGCGGTCGATTACGGGTTGACCGTCCCGGCGCTCGATGTGCTACATAAGGGTGGTCAAGCAGGGTGCCGTGGCCAAGTGGTAAGGCAAGGGTCTGCAAAACCCTTATTCCCCGGTTCAAATCCGGGCGGCACCTCAACACTAGCTTCTCCTAGATCTGGCAGCCGGCGCGCCCAGACAGTCACGGCGATCACACCCAATCCAACGTGATTCGTTGGTGCAGCGAATTGGCTCCGCCGATATACTGGCCCCTCGCAGCCACCTCCCCGCCCCACCATCATGTCCAGCTCGCACGCCGCGCTCATTGTCGATGCCGATCCAAAGGGGCTCGAGGCCTTGGTGTACGGTTTCCAGGGGGCGGATTGGCGAATCACAGTGTGCCCGACGCCCGAGACCGCGTCCCTGGTAGTCAATGCCTCGGGGGCCGAAATCGTGGTCGTGGCGTCGCGCACGGATCACGAGAAGGTGCATGCCCTCATTCGCCAGATCCGCGCCAAGGAAGCGTTCCGCACCCTGCCCTTGCTGGTCTTAGGCCCCGAGGAGCTGCGCAAGCCGCTCAAGGAGAGTAGCAACGCGAATCTGCTGCCGCTGCCGGCCTTTGTCCGCGATGTGCTGACCGCAAGCCGACTGCTGGTTGAGGAGGGCGCGGCCGCTGGACAGAAGCCCGGGCAAGAACCGAGCTTCGCGCAGCCCATTTCGGCTAGCGCCACGCTGTCGCTGATCCGCACCTTGTGCGGCCTGGCTCGCTCTGGCGTGCTCCAGCTTGAGCGCAAGGGCCGGCACGGCGAAATCCTGTTCCACGAGGGCGAGGTGACCGCTGCCCAAAGTGGCCAGCTGCAAGGCATGGTGGCGGTCCAACACATCCTCATCTGGAATGATGGCGTTTTGAAATTGCACCTGCGCCCGGTGGCCCGGCGAGGGCAGCTGCACCAGACGGCGCAAGAGTTCCTCGATGAATTCGATCGCTTCCAACGCGACTACGCCCACGGGATGAAGGACATCGGCCCGCCTGCGACCATCTACTCGAAAAGCGAGGAGCGCCTTTCCCATTCGACGAGCGACGTGCTTGCCGACGTGACGCCCCTGGTTCTCCTGTGCGACGGCCAACGAACGCTGTTGGACATGATCGACGAGAGCCCTTTCCGCGTCCTCGATACGGTGCGCATCGTGGAACGCCTCGTGGAACTCGCGATCTTCGTGCGCCGAGATCCCAAGCCGCGATCGGACGTCGAAGGTCCGCGAGCGCCGCTCGAAGAATTCTGGGAAACCGCCCGCATCCTGGGACCGGTAACCCCGCGTGCGAACCGTGCGCGCAGCGAGAGCCCCGACACTGCAACACCATTGCCCAGTACGGCCGCCACAGGAGCCGCCCAAACAGCGGCCCCCGAGGTTCGCAAGCAAGTGAGCACTTCCGGCGAGGGAAAGGATCCTCCCCACAAGAAGACCATGGAGATCGTGCCAACAGTGGCCCACTCGACGGCGGCTAAACCATCGTCCGCTGCCTCTCCTGTGCCCAAGATGGCCATGTCGGGGACGCAGGCCAGTGGAACCATCGAAGCGCGCGAACGGCGAACGCAGGCCACGATGCGCGCCGTTCCCAAACGCATGTCCGTGGTCTTGGATGTCGGGCAAATCGCGGCCACGACGACGACGGACGTGGCCGCAGCTCCACGTCCCGTGGTTCAAGGTCCCGTGGTTCAAAGTCCTGCCGTGCTGATCCCTGTCGCTGCTGAACCGACTGGAAGCGCGGTGGCCCGAGTCACTGGGGAAATCGAGGTTGCGCCTTCGCGCAAGACGGGGCGGATGCCCGCACAGACACGGATGTCGATCCAGCTCGATGCAACCCTGGAGCCCGAACCGGAGAAGGCAAGCGGTCCGGTGCCCGTGACGAAGTCCAACCCGGCGCGTGTGACCGGAGAGATGAAGACACCGCCTTCGGGAAGAGCCGCCCGAGACACAGTCGGGCTGGAGCGCGCCTCATCGTCGTTTCAGATCGATCCGTCGCTTTCCGCGGAAACACCGGCGGTGGCAATCGATCCGAAGACACGTCCGAGTGGCAGCCGTCCCGTGGCATCGTCGTCGGGAAAGAGGCACCAAAGTGGTTCCTTCTCGCCGATCGAAAAGGACTTCTTCGAACGCGAGGCAGATCTCTATAAAGTCGAAGGCACGGAATCCTTCGCCGACCTCGATGAAAATCGGGCCAAGGCCAGAAGCCAAGACGGCCCAGGCAAGAAACCTGGCAAGCCGTATCGCAAGTAGCGTGGTCTGGCTGATTCGCGCCGCCTGCCCCTGAGCGTTCGTCTCGGCAGGCGTGGTACCGAGGCTGGGTTTTTCCCGCAGATCGTCGGAAAGGCGATACGGGAAACCGACTTCGGACAGCGGAAGTCCGACGAAAAGGCGGGTCCAAAGTTCACTATCGGCTCAAGTTCAAGAAAAAATAAGCATTTGTCCATCTGCGCCAAGTCTCGGAGGAGATTGAACTTTTTGTTTATGTGTGAAAAAGGTATTGCGCCTTTCAATTTCTACACATAAAATCTTGGCATTGTTCCCGCAAATGAAAAACCCTTCGCTCTTCGCCGCCCCTGGAAACGCCCCCTGCGGACCTCTGGCCGACCAGGCTGGGCGCGAACTTTCCATCAGCGAGGAATTGGATCCCCTGCGGCGACAGCGCCTTGGATGCACGGGAAGCCTGGTCAAGCTGATGCTTCAGTCCACTCCTGTCACAACCAACGCGCCAGGGTCCTGACGAGAGACTCCAACGACGAATTCTAGAAAGAGAAGGCAACCATGAAATCAACAAAACTTCTTCTCGGCCTTGCGATGAGCTGCGCGCTCGTGATCGGTTCTGAACAGGCACTCTCCGCCGGCAGCGCGACGGCGAACCTAACCGTGACCGCCACCGTCGGCCCGAACTGCACCATCACGACGGCACCTGTCGCATTCGGCGCCTACGACCCGGTAGTGACGAACGCAACGACGAACGATGACGACGTCGGTACCATATCGATCGCCTGCACGAAGGGCGCCGCAGCGACGATCGGGCTCGGCCTTGGCGCAAACGTGACGGGCACCACCCGCCGAATGAAGGACGCCACCACGGACTACCTCAACTACGAGCTCTATTTGGACTCGACCAGAGCCACGGTGTGGGGCACCGCCGGCGTCAACCTATTCTCTGCCGGCGCGGCCCCCAGCAAAGTCGCGCGTCCGTTCACGGTCTACGGCCGCATTCCCTCGGGGCAGGATGTTCCCGCCGGCTCGTACACAGACACAGTCGTTGCGACAGTCAACTTCTGATTTCTTGCGACAGGAACGCTACGAATAACGGAGTTCTCCAGGCAAGCCCTGGCTCACTGAAAACTGAACGGTGGACAAAGAAAGAGAGGACGAAAGATGAAAATGACGAAGTTGTTTCTGCTCCTGGCGTCGATTGGTGTTTTCACGATCAGCTTCGGCCGTGAGGCCGCCGCCCAGACCGCGACCGCGAACCTCAACGTAACTGCTTCGGTCATCAAGGCCTGCACGATCGGCGTAACGCCCGTGGCGTTCTCTCCTTACGATCCGACGGCTTCGGCTGCCAATACCACCGGGCAGGGAACAGTTACTATCAAGTGCACACCGGGCACTGCGCCCACTGTCGCCCTTGGACTTGGCAACAATATCGGCGCCGGCAACCAGCGCAACATGAAGGACACCGCAACTGGAGGAACCAACTTGCTCAAGTACGGTCTTTTCCAGGACTCTACCCGAAAAACCACCCCTTGGGGAGACGGCACCCTAGGCGGGATTGTTGCTACCCCTTCGCCGACGCCAGTTGCTGACAACAATGCAGTCATTTTCCAAGTCTACGGCCAGATCCCCGCGCTCCAGAGCGTGGTCGAATCCTCCTACGCCGATCTGGTGGTCGCAACGGTCAATTTCTAGATCAGTCACTTCGCAATCGTCCATCTGAAGTCCACCGACTAGTCTGATAGTGCGAAGCAGCTCGGCTTGGTATTGCTGGGCCGAGCTGCTGGGCGCACTCTAGAAACGGGGATCCGGGTTGAATTCTTGGGGAGAATCGGAAATTGGGACAGCACTTCATGGCACGCAGAAGTCGAGTGTTCCTGCTCGCTGGGCTATCTCTGGGCCTGTTCTTGGACAGGCCGGCCAGCGCGGCCAGCCAATCCAACGTCGTGCAAGTTTCGACCTCTGTCACCGCTAGCTGCACCATCGGCACGGCCGTCATCGCTTTCGCGCCCTACGATCCAGTGAACTCGAACGCGACGATTCCCGATGATCAGACCGGTGACATCACCATCCGATGCACCAAGGGCACGAGTGGCATCACGATTGACCTTGGCAACGGGGCACACAACACGGGCAGACAGCGACGCATGGCCAACATGGCCTCGACGACCACCTTCATCAACTATGAAGTGTACCAAGACACGGGCCGCAGCAGCATCTGGGGCGCCGGTGATAGTGGATCGCTTCGCTCGGGTCCAGATCTCAACGGCACCGGATTGGTCGTGGCCGTGACCATGTACGGCCGCATCCCGCCCGCCCAGCTTGCGGCGACCGCCGGCAGCTACAACGACACCCTGGTCTCGACCATCAACTTCTAGCGGCAACGCGAAATTCCCAAAGCTGGCAAACCAGCGTATCCTGACCTGCCATGAGGAAAACCACCCTTTCATCGCTGTTTCTAGGTTGCGCCCTGGTCGGTCTGGCCAGCAACGCGGACGCCAGCTCGTTCACGGTGAACCCAATCAAGGTCTCGCTCTCGGCAAAAAGCCAGAGCGCCCTGCTGACGTTGCAGAGCCAGACCAACGAGGAGATCCGCTTCAAGATTCTGGTGCAGGAGTGGAAGCAGAGCCCCCAAGGCGAAATGCAGCTCAAGGACACCAAGGACATCGTGGTCTATCCTGGCCTGCTCACCCTGGCGCCCAACGAGGAGCGCAAGCTGCGCATCGGTTCGACCGTGCCACCGGGGGCGGTCGAAAGGAGCTACCGGGTATTCGTCGAAGAGTTGCCCCCCTTGCGCGCGCCCCAGACCACCGACAAATCGGAGGTCAAGGTACTGACCAAGATGGGCGTCCCGATTTTCGTCTCCCCGGCAAAGCCCATGGCTGCGGGGACGGTCGAAGGCATGGCTCTGGCAAAAGGGAAACTCGGCTTCACGGTCAAGAACACGGGCAATGTGTTCTTCTTGGTGCATTCGGTGCGCGTGAAGGCTCTCAATGCGTCCGGCGCCAGTACCTTCGACAAGAGCATCGACGGTTGGTACGTGCTTTCTGGAGGAACGCGGGTATGGGAGATCGAGATCCCGAAAGACGCTTGCACCAAGTCGAAATCCTTGACGGTGGAAGTGCACTCGGCCGAGGTTGACTTCAGCGGCCACATGGACGTGGCTGCCGCCGGCTGCGCTCCCTAGGCGAACCGGGCGCGGAGGATGTGCAGAGCAAGGGCACGCTACCGATGGCCCGCTCTGCTGCCAGCCGCGTTTGTGGTCGGGCTGACCAGCCCCGCACCGGCCCAATCCCTTTCCTCGAAAAGCACCGACGCGCGGGATGAGCCGTCGAATGCTACAACAGCCGGCAGCCTCGATCCTGCGCCGTTCGTGCGTCCGCTAGAGGACGCCGCTTCCGGGGTGGGGCGCGACGCCGGGATAACATTCGACGGCCCGGACGCCTCGCCCAGCGCCGAGGCAAAGTCCCCAGCCGCTCCCGACGACGCCGGCCCGATCGCTTCCAAGCGAGAACGTACATCCCCTGAGGACAATCCAGCCTTCTTGAACGCCACCATCAATCAGATCGACATCGGGGACGTATTCGTAATTCTGCGAGGGAAAGATCTGCTGGTCAAAGTGGCCGATCTTGAGAAGCCGGGCCTGCACGTCCCCGAGGGCAAGCGAGAGAAACACGAAGGGGACGTTCTGGTGTCGCTGCGGTCTCTCGCGCCCCAGATCACCTTCGTCTTCGACGAACGCGCGCTTACCCTGACCATCACCGCCGATTCCAAACTGTTCGGGGCTACCATTCTCGACCTTAGGGCCAAGCGGCCGGAGGGGATCATCTACGACAATGCTCCGAGCATGTTCGTCAACTACTCGCTCGGCCTTAGCAACCTCCAGAGTAGGGATGAAATGCGTTGGTACGGGTCCAGCGAGGCTGGGCTAAGCGTGCGTGGCCACCTCCTCTACGCCAGCGGCCGGCGCAGCGATATCGACGGTTCGTGGGATCGGTTGGTGACCAATCTCACCTTTGATCTTCGGGATCACCTCACCACCATCGTCCTTGGCGACACGAATGCCATGGGCGATGTCCTTGGCGGGGCTGCCATGCTCGGCGGGGTGAGTGTCGCTCGCAACTACGGCCTCGACCCCTACTATGTGTTTCTGCCGACCCAGCAGCTCTCAGGCACGGCCCTGACGCCTTCGATGGTCGAGATCTACGTCAACGGCCAGCTCGTGCGCCGTGAGGCGTTGCCGCCGGGCCAGTTCAACATGCAGAATCTTCCCGTGACCAGCGGCAGCGGTGAGACCCGTGTGGTGATTCGGGACGCCTTCGGTCAGGCGCAGACGCTCGTCAACCCCTACTATCTAGCCCTCGGCACGCTGGCCAAGGGACTGCAAGATTTCGGCTACAACGTCGGATTCGCACGCATCAACTACGGCACAGAGAGCTTGCACTATGGCCAGCCGGCCTACCTAGTTCGTCATCGTTACGGCTTGACCGATTGGCTGACCCTCGGTGCTCGCGCCGAAGGATCCCGGCACATGATCAGCGGTGGGCCTAGCCTGACCTTGCGCTTGCCCCTTGGAGAACTGGGGGCAGCAGCGGCTGCCAGCGGTCAGGGCGGCTACCCTGGTGCAGCGGCGCTTTTGTCCTATTCGTA
>Ga0182027_10001446_pt1 | contig 39765 bp, 44 predicted proteins | sample 712E1DmetaG_FD_121300 | JGI IMG/M metagenome (GOLD analysis project Ga0182027, IMG submission 121300) | Permafrost microbial communities from Stordalen Mire, Sweden - 712E1D metaG (Illumina Assembly) | ecosystem: Environmental > Terrestrial > Soil > Wetlands > Permafrost | place: Sweden...
ATATTATGCAACCGGTCGGCCAGTTTTATGATGACTACCCGGATATCAGCCGCCATAGCCAAAAACATTTTTCGCAAATTCTCGAGAAACAGTTCTTCTTTGGTTCCTCTAAGTCTTATTTTTCCTAATTTAGTCACTCCGTCAACCAAAGCGGCAATCTCGGAGCCGAAATTATCTTCCACGTCTTTTAATGTGACCGGAGTATCTTCCGGCACATCGTGAAGAAGGCCGGCGGAAATTGTCTTGGAGCCCATCCCGATGCGCGCCAAATTTTGGGCGGTATGCATTGGATGCTGGATGTAGTCTTCGCCCGATTTTCTTTTTTGTCCTTCGTGAGCTTTCCGGGCAAATTCATAAGCTTTCTTGATCAAAGCTTCCCGTCTGGGATCCGGGCCGAATTTGGCAGATTTGATGACGTCTTCAATTGTCAGGATCTGATAAGGCATTTTTAAAAATTGAAATTATTTCTCAAACTTGCATTCCTTACTCGAACACTTCACCGTTCCTTTCGGGCCAAACACTAGCAAGCTTTGGCATTTCGGGCATTTTTCGCCGGTCGGTTTGGTCCAAAGAGCGAAGTCGCAATTAGGATAAGCGTTGCAGCCGAAAAAAGTTTTCCCTCTTTTTGATCGGCGTTCGACAATTTCACCTTTGCCGCATTTGGGGCAAGTGAGGCCGGTTTTTTTCTCGATCTTTTTGATACCCTTGCATTCCGGATAGTTGGAACAACCAAGGAAAGCTCCGAATTTTCCGCGCTTGACGATCATAGGCGCGCCGCAGATATCACAAACCTCGCCGGCATTTTCTTCGTCCGTCTTTTGTTCTGCGGCCGTCTTTTCCGTGTAGCGGCACTCCGGAAAATTTTTGCAGGCGATAAATTTTCCGAACCGGCCGAATTTCACCACCAGATCCCCACCGCATTGCGGGCAAGGTTTTTCCAGTTTTTCCTGATAGTCTTCTTTTTTGACCGTCTTCACTTTGCTTTCGATATTTTTGTGGAAAGGTTTATAAAATTCCCGGATCATCGGCACCCATTCTTTTTTGCCCTCAGCAATCTTGTCGAAGTCTTCTTCGATGGCGGCAGTAAAGCCGGTGTCGACGATCTGCGGAAAATGTTCCACCAGAATGTCGTTGACAAGCAAGCCGATTTCCAAAGGATATAGCCTTCGCTCTTCATTCTTTTCTACGTATTTCCGGTCGACAATGGTCGAAATGGTCGGGGCGTAAGTGGACGGTCGGCCGATCCCGTTTTCTTCCAAAACTTTGACCAGCGTCGCTTCGCTGTAGCGGGGCGGAGGAGTGGTAGATTTTTCCAAAGTATCAATGGCAGCGATGGCCAGCTCGTCTTTAGCTTTGAGTTTAGGAAGAAGATTTTCGCCGTTGGTTTTTCTGGAAGACAAAACTTTCAAAAATCCATCGAATTTTATAGTCGAGCCAGTGGCCTGAATGGCATATTCATTTTTATTTTTCTTATTTTCAGCAGAGATAGTAACTTTTACCGAATCGAAAACAGCCGGCGCCATCTGGGAGGCGATCATTTTCTCCCAGATGAGTTTATATAATTTGTATTGATCCGGCTCCAGTTCGCTTTTCAGCTCGTCGGGATGTTTTTCCGGATAAGCCGGACGGATAGCTTCGTGGGCTTCCTGCGCCCCTTTGGATTTATTTTTGAAAAATCGGGGATTAGGCAGGGCATATTTTTGGCCAAATTTTTCCTCGATCATTTTTTTAGCGCCGAGCATAGATTCCAAAGACAGGTTGACGCTGTCGGTACGCATATAGGTGATGTAGCCTTTTTCATAAAGTTTCTGAGCGGCCATCATAGTTTTTTTGGCGCTGTAGCCAAAAGTGTTAATCGAGGCTTGTTGGAGGGTAGAAGTAGTGAAAGGCGGACCGGGGAAGCGTTGGGTTTCCTTCTCCACTATATCGGTAACGTGAATCTGAGAATCTTTGATATCGTCGGCGATTTCTTTCGCTGTCTTCTCGTCGGTGATGACGGTTTTTTTGATCTTGTAATCTCCGGCGAAAAGTTTGAGGGTTTCCGACTTCTCGATCTTTTTGCCATTTTTTTCCACGAGCTCTCCTGCAAATTTTTCGTCTTCAGTCTCATTTTTCTTTTTAAGCTCCAGGGGAATGGTCCAATATTTTTCGCTCTTGAATTTTTCAATTTCCCGTTCGCGTTCGCAGATAAGCCGCAGCGCCACTGATTGCACTCGTCCAGCGGACAGTCCGCGTCTGATTTTTTTCCAAAGGAACGGCGACAATTCATAACCGACCAGACGGTCAAGAACGCGTCTGGCTTGCTGGGCGTCCACCAGATCAAGATCGATCTTTCGGGGACTTTCCAGTGCTTTTTCGATAGCTTTTTTGGTTATCTCGTGAAAAACGATCCTTTTGGCTTCGGCTTTGTCCAGACCTAAAGCGGACACCAAGTGCCAGGAGATAGCTTCCCCCTCGCGGTCTTCGTCAGTTGCCAGGATCACCTCTTCCGATTTTTGCGCCAGCTTTTTGAGTTCCGAGACGCGCGTCCGGGCCGCTCCCGGGATGATGTACTTGGGTTCAAAATCGTGTTCGATATCTATGCCCATCTCTTTTTTGGGCAGATCACGGATATGGCCGTAACTGGATTTGACGGTATAACCTTTTCCGAGGAATTTAGAGATAGTTTTAGCTTTGGTAGGAGACTCGACGATAACTAATTTCATGTAGTTGAGTTAGTAGTGAATTATTAGTTTAGAGCAAATTAATTTGGTTTTTACGTATTCAATTTTTAATTTTGTAATTTTTAATTTTAAATAAATCTAAATTTTTAATTTTAAATGTTTAAAAATTAGAGTATTAAAAATTATTTAAAAATTCAAAAATTAAAAATTATAAAATTATGTAGTTTTGTCCTCCAATATTCTTCACCCATCCCTTGATTTCCATCATAGCGAGAGCCGAACTGACCTCAGACGTCTTAAGTTTAGTGAGTTTCGAAATATTGTCAATGTGGAGAGGATCACTGGTCAGAGTTTCCAGAAGTATTTTTTCTTCCATCGTTCCAGGTTGGCGGACGGTTTTTTCTTTATTCCCTCTTGAAAAATTGAGATCCAACTCATCCAAAATATCTTTCACTCCGGTCACTACCCGTGCTCCTTTTTTTATCAAATTATTAGTGCCGACTGATTGCGAAGAGAAGATGGAGCCGGGAATGGAAAATACTTCTCTATTATAATCCAAGGCCATCTGCGCCGTGAGAAGCGCTCCGCTTTTTTCTCCGGCTTCCACCACGATAGTGCCCAGACTCATTCCGGCAATGATCCGGTTCCGGGCAGGGAAAGTGAGCGGGCCGGCTGGAGTGCCGGGCGGATATTCACTGAGTAGCATTCCGCTTCCGATTATCTCGCGCGAAAGATTGAAATTATTCCGCGGATAAATGTCGTCATCATTCAGGCCGTTGCCGAGTACAGCGATAGTTTTTCCGCCGCCGTCCAGCGCTCCGCGATGGGCGAAAGAATCGATGCCGAGCGCCATACCGCTGACCACCGTAATGCCGGCTTCAGCCAGCTCGCGGGAAAAATTGAGCGCCACCTGAGAGCCGTAAGAAGTGTATTTCCGGGAGCCGACGATGGAAATAAGAAAAGCGTCGTTTATGGCGGCCTTTCCCTTGCTATATATAATGTAAGGCGCGTTGGGGATTTCTTTCAGGAGTTGAGGGTAATTTTCGTCAGTTATAGCTGTTATTTTGATATTTTCCCTTTCCAGACTTTCCCATTCCTCGTCTAAATTTATATTACCTCTCTCCGCCACTATTCTTTCGGCCAGTTTTTCCCCGAGCCCGGAAGCTCGCAACTGCGCCAAATCCGCCGTCCAGGCATTTTGGAACCTTCCGAAATGATTAATGATAATTTTTATTTTTTGCGGCCCGATCCCGGGGATTTTATTCAAAGCGTGCAGGTGTTTCATTTTCTTAGGATAGCATGGCGGTGATACTCTTGACAAATTTAACCGTTATGTGCTATTATGGGTGAACCTCAAAAAGGGCCTAAATCAGGTTAAATTTTATATATTTAAATAAATGATCAATCCTAACAGCCAAGAAGGAGAATTTAAATCAGAAAATATGAGTCAGGAAGACAAACTGGAATTTTTTCGTCTGGCCAGCCAGATCCTGTATTTTTTGCCCGGCCGTAGCCAGGATATAATGAAGCGCCGATTCGGCCTCACCGGCACGAAAGCCGAGACTCTGGAAAAAATCGGCCAGGATTATGGCATCACCAGGGAAAGAGTCCGCCAGATCGTGGGGGACGCTCTTAAAAATGTTGTGAGTCGCCAGGAAGATCCCAACTTCATAAAAGCGGAAAACAGATTGATCTCGGTCATTGAAAAAAATAATGGCGTCATCAAGGAAAGCGAAGCGGTGAAAATTTTTAATCTGGACGGAGCGAAAGAAGCCAATGCCATCAAGTTTTTGGTCGGTTGTTCCGAAAAGATCAAAATCGCGGCGGAAAAAGGAATGATAGAAAAATCATGGGTTCTGTCTAAAGAAACCCTAGAACAGGTCAGAAAAGTGGGGAAAAAAGCGGAAGAGATCCTGAGTCAGGAAAAGAAAGTTTTGACTGACGAAACAATAGCCAAAAAATTGACTTCAGATTTTCCCGAACTGAAACCGGAAGAGAGTATCAGTTATTTGGGCGTTTTGGTCAAAGTGAAAAGAAATAAATTCGGAAAATGGGGTTTTGCCTCCTGGCCGGAAATCAGTCCCAAAGGCACCAGAGAAAAAATATACATCGTGCTCAAGGAAACCCGAAAACCGCTTCATTTTACCAGGATTGCCGAGCTTATCGATGTTCATAAATTAGGTTCCAAAAAAGCTCACCCCCAGACAGTGCACAATGAACTTATCAAAGACGATCGGTTTGTGCTGATCGGACGAGGAATCTACGCTCTTTCCGAGTGGGGATATTTCGAAGGCACTATCAAGGATGTCCTGAAAGATATTTTGGAAAAAAGCCGGACGCCTTTGGACAAAGAGGAAATTCTTTCCGAAGTGCTCAAGGTCAGAAAAGTGAAAAAAAACACCGTGCTTATCAACTTGAATAATGAACATATGTTCGAGCGGCGCGATAACCGATATACCCTTCGTCGATAAAATATTTTTTATTGGAATCTTGAAAAATCCTTCGCGACAGCGGGGGATTTTTTATCCGAAATTTTCCTTGAAATATTATCCGTTTAATGGTATAATGAGGTATAGACATCAGATAATTTTAGGCTGGCTTAATAAATTAAGAAGCTATAATTTATTCAATGGACTTTTTTTCAACTTTACATATCCTCGGGCAAGCTTTTTATCATACCTGGTGGATAATATTGCCCACCACCTTATATTATCTCCTCAAAATTCTCTGGAAGGATTTTGTGTTTATCGCTTCCCCCCATTCCTATTTCCGCACCTTCAGTTGGACAGTGCTGGAAGTTATTCCTCCCCGTGAAATCGAAAAAGGCCCCAAACTGATGGAATCCATCTTTCAGGGTATGTCGGGCGTAACGACAAATTACAATACTTTCGATATCTGGACCAAAGGAATGCTCATCCAGGATCGTTTCAGCTTTGAACTGGTCGGAGACGGGGGGCAGGCTCATTTCTATATCAGAGTGATGAAAAAACACCGCTCTCTTATTGAAGCGCAGATATATGCCCAATATCCCGCTGCGGAAATTATGGAAGTGGAGGATTACACCAAAAATTTTCCGAAAGTTGCTCCCAACAGGGACTGGGATCTGTGGGGAACAGATTTTGAGTTTACGGCTCCGCCTCCTTATCCCATAAAGACATACGACAAATTTGAAGAAGATATCACCGGCACTATGATTGATCCCATAGCAGCTTTGGTGGAAGTCATCGGGGCATTGCCGCCCGATCAGCATATCTGGCTGCAATATATCGTCGAGCCCTTGCCGGAAAAGTGGAACTATGACGCGGCCCATCTGAAAATTCTGGATAAACTGAGAGGCAGGGAGAAAGCTCCCGATATGGGAATTGGGGGCCATCTTTTGGATGTTCTGAAAAATGTTATCGGCGCGATGTTCAAACCGCCGGAATTCGCGACTCCGGCCAAAAAAGAAGAGCAGCCTTTGGAATTCAGGCTGTCGCCTTTGGAAAAAGATATCCTGAAATCAGTGGAAGAAAATTTGGGCCGGTATACTTATCAGACCAAGATGCGATTTATCCTGATCGGCCGGAGAGAAACTTTTCAAAAACCGCTCGTCTCGGCTTTCATCGGCGCTATCAAGCAGTTTAACGATATGAACTATAACCAGGTCAAGCCGCAGGATGCCAGCAAGACTTATGGAAAAATATTTTTTACCAAAGCTATAGGAGATTATAGGAAAAGAAAGCTTTATAGAAGATACCGAGATAGGAATCCGGATGGGGTGAAGGTATTCTTTTCCACCAAAGAATTAGCCACCGTGTTTCATTTTCCGGATATGAATGTGCAGTCTCCGGCCGTGCTCCGTGTGGCGTCGAAAATGGGAACAGCTCCGCCTAATTTGCCAATAAGATAATAAAATGTCTGAAATCAATTTTTTCGCTAAAACTAATTTTAGAAACCAGGAGAGGGTTTTTGGGATAAAAGAGGACGATCGCCGCCGGCATATGTATGTTATCGGAAAGACCGGTGTCGGCAAATCCAATCTTTTGGAAAATATGGCCATCCAGGATATCCGCAATGGCAAAGGTGTCTGCTATGTCGATCCGCACGGCGAGGGAGCGGAAAAGATATTGAAAGCCATTCCGCCCGAGCGGATCAATGATGTCGTCTATTTCAATCCGGCGGACAGCGAGTATCCGGTGGCTTTTAATATTTTGGAATCAGTGGACGAAGACAAAAAAAATCTGGTCGCCAGCGGTATGATGGGAGTTTTCAAAAAGATCTGGCCGGACGTGTGGAGCCCGAGAATGGAATATATCTTGTCCAATACTATTTTGACCCTGCTCGATTATCCGGGCTCGACGATGCTGGGAGTGAACCGGATGATGTTCGATAAGGATTTTCGAAAACGCGTTTATCCCAAGATAAAAGATCCGGTAGTAAAATCTTTTTGGATCAATGAGTTTGATAAATGGGAAGACCGGTTCCGGAAAGAAGCAGTGGCGGCTATTCAGAACAAAGTCGGCCAATTTTTATCTTCTACCGTCATCCGCCATATCGTCGGCCAGCCGAAATCCACCATCGATATGCGCGAAATTATGGATAACCAAAAAATCCTGATCGTTAATCTTTCAAAAGGCCGCATTGGGGAAGACGCTATGAGGCTCTTGGGCGGGATGATCGTGACCAAGATCCAATTGGGAGCGATGGGCCGGGTGGATATGCCGGAAGAAGACCGAAAAGATTTTTATCTTTACGTCGATGAATTTCAGAACTTTGCCACGGAATCTTTTGCCAATATTTTATCCGAAGCCAGAAAATACCGTCTCAATCTAGTCCTGGCCCATCAATATATCAACCAACTGGTCTTTGACGGAAACGGCGTAGTGCGGGACGCCGTCTTTGGCAACGTCGGAACGCTTATCTGTTTCCGGGTGGGGGCGGATGACGCGGAATTTTTGGAAAAAGAATTTGATCCGGTGTTTCTGATGAACGATCTGGTCAATCTGGCTAAATACAATATTTATCTCAAGCTGATGATCGACGGCATAGCCGGCGATGGTTTTTCGGCGCAGACCTTGCCGCCAGCCGATCTCTCTGATACGGCAGGCAATATGGAGAAAGTAATCAAGGTTTCCCGGGAAAGATACAGCCGACCGCGGGCGGAAGTGGAAGAAAAAATTGCCCGCTGGAGCGGGATGATGGATGTTAAGGATTATGAAAATTTAGCCAAGGGAGACAAAGAATCTGCCGACAGTTTTCCCAAAGAAATAAAAAGAGTATCGCCGGTGACAAGACAAGAAAGCCAGCCGGTAAGAGCATACCCAATGGAAGAAAAAAAAGTGAATAGTTACCCGAAACCCGTTGTCCAGGAAACTCCTGCCGCTAAACCTTTTGTCAAACTTATCGCCAAGCCGGAAATTTCTCAGAACAAACCGGCGGACACAACTGAGCGGCCGCTCTACGAAGCTGTTTGCGATACTTGCGAGGAAAAAATCCAGGTGCCGTTCAAGCCTGATCCGTCCCGGCCGACTTTTTGCAAGGAGTGTCTGAAGGACTATCAGCGAGCTCGGGCCAGGGCGCAAGAGGAACCGAGAGCCGATAGCGGAAAAAGGGAAGAGGTGAGGAGACCAGCTCCGCCGAAAGAAGAACCAGACAAATATCGTCCGGTGGCGTTCGTGCCGAAAGAAAGACCGCTCAGTCTGGATCAGATGAGCCATATGGCTCCTAAAAAATTTCAACCGCAAAGAAAAAAGACAGATGTTAATCTCACCGAAGTGAGAGATCTAATCAATAAGACAAAGAAAGATGCGTCTGGAACTGAATAATATTTTAAATCTGCAACAGAAAATTTCTCCCCTGGCGGCGTTTTCGTTTATGATACTTTTAAGCTGTCTCGTGGCTTGGTTTACTTTGTCGAAGGCCGATGAAGTAATCAAGTCCGCTCAATATTCACCGGCTTTCAACATAAATGTAAGGGCTAATATTAACGGGTTAAACAATAAAACCGATGTACACGTCAGATGATCTCGCTAATCTGAGCGAGGAAGATAAAAAGAGAAAAAAACATTCCGTGCAGATGGAAATGATTATGCTGGAATCGGATCTCAAAAAGTCCAGGAACCAGAAAGACGATCTGGAGGCGGAGATACGGAAACTCCGGTATAGCGAAGAGAAACTGAGGATCGAGATGGAAGAAAAAAAAGAACAATTCGAGAAGATCAATCAAGTCATCACTCAGGGCGAGGAAGATATAAAAAGGCTGAAGAAGCAATTGAATTTGTTATAATGGTTTGCTCGGATACATTTTTTATTTTTAATGATAAAAAATAAACGCTATGGCACTATCACGCTTGAGACAAATAGTAGAAAAAATGGCATCTGATAAGAAAATATCATTGGCAGGCATGACCAATGCTATTTGGAAAGCAAACAATGAACTTCGAGAGGAAAAGGATATGCCAGCCGCCATGGATATTTTAAAAAGTGCTTTCGGAACCAAATTTTCCAGCGATGATTACAAAAAAATAGAAAAGGAAGCAGGCATTAATTTAAGAAGATAAATAAAATCAATATGATCCGTTCACGCTTACAGGAAATAATCGAAGAAATTTTGAACGAAGAAAAGATAGAAATAGGCCAGGACGAAAAAGAAAAATTCAGCTCGAAAGTCAGAGAAACTGAAGAAGAATTGGATGATTCCCTGGGCCATATATTTGACAAGCTCCGCCAAGATTTGCGAGAATTGAACAACAATTATAAACTCAATCTTAATGACAGCGAGATTGATAAGATTACTGATAAGATAAAGGAAAAGATATACAAGAATTACTAATATGACAGCTAACGAACTTCGCCAAAAATATTTAGACTTTTTTAAGGAAAAAGGGCATGAAATTATCCCTTCTGCTCCCGTGGTACCGGAAAATGATCCGACCACGCTTTTTATCACGGCCGGAATGCACCCTTTGGTGCCGTATCTGATGGGCGAAATTCATCCGAAAGGCAAAAGGTTGGTGAATTCCCAAAAAAGCATCCGCACCATCGATATCGACGAAGTAGGCGATCCGACGCACCACACTTTTTTCGAGATGCTCGGCAATTGGTCGCTGGGTGATTATTTCAAAAAAGAAGCCATCGAGTGGAGTTGGGAATTTTTGACTTCGCCGAAATGGTTAAACTTGGATAAAGATCGACTGGCTTGTTCTGTTTTCAAAGGCGACAGCGACGCGCCGTTTGACGAGGAAGCTTTTAATATTTGGAAAAATCTGGGAATGAGCGAAAAAAGAATTGCGAAACTTCCTAAAAAAAATAACTGGTGGGGACCGGCCGGCGAGACGGGTCCCTGCGGACCGGATAGTGAAATGTTCTATTGGGTCGGCAATCCGAAGGAGGTGCCGGAAAGTTTTAACGATGATAATTCTTTGTGGGTGGAGATCTGGAATGATGTTTTTATGGAATACAACAAAAATGCCGAAGGCAAATATGAAAAGCTGGCGCAACAAAATGTGGATACGGGGATGGGACTGGTGCGCGTGCTCACGGCAGTAAATGGCATTAATGACAACTATCGCACCGAGCTTCTCTGGCCGATAATTGAAAAAATTGAAAAAATATCCGGCAAAAAATATGACGAATCAGAAGAAGTGAAACGCGCGATGCGGATTATCGCTGATCACATTAAAGCGGCGGTGTTTATCATCGCCGATGGTGTGGAACCATCTAATGTCCAGCGGGGTTATGTTTTGCGAAGATTAATCCGCCGAGCGGTACGGCAAGGGCATTTGCTTGGAATAAATGAAAATTTTACAACGGAGATTGCCAAAGTGGTTCAGGAAATTTATAAAGATGCTTATCGGGAAATATTAGACGATAAAATTTTGGAAGTTTTAAATGAAGAAGAGGAAAAATTCAGAAAGACGTTGCTTAAGGGACTTAAGGAACTTACGATAAGATTTCAAAGTGAAGATGTTACCGGTCATGCCGCTTTTGATTTATTTCAAACCTATGGTTTTCCTCCGGAAATGACAAAAGAGATTGCTCAAGAAAATAATTTTGAAGTTGTCCCGGAATTCGATGAGCAGTTTAAAGAGAATCTTGAAAAACACCAAGAACTTTCTCGAACGGCTAGCGCCGGAATGTTTAAAGGCGGACTGGCGGATACTTTGGAAAAAACGACAGAGCTGCATACGGCGGCGCATTTGATGCTGGCGGGACTGCGAAAAGTTTTGGGTGATAATGTCCATCAGAAAGGATCAAACATCAACGGCGAGAGAATCCGGTTTGATTTTTCCCATCCGGACAAGATGACCGATGAACAAAAGAAAGCGGTGGAGGAATATGTCAACGAAATAATTCAGGCGAAAGTACCGGTGGTTTTGGAAGAGATGAGTTTGGACGAAGCTAAGAAGGCCGGAGCGGAGGGAGCGTTCGAACATAAATATGGCGACAAAGTGAAAGTTTATACGGTCGGCGAATATTCCAAAGAAATTTGCGGCGGCCCGCACGTCCAAAATTCGGGAGATATTAAAGGCGTATTTAAAATCCAAAAAGAAGAAAGCTCCAGCGCGGGAGTGAGAAGGATAAAGGCGGTGGTGGAGTAATCGCCTCTTCGGCGATCCGCCGAAGAGGCGGGTATTTTGTATCTAGCATAAAGACAGCCTTTTGCGGGTTGTTTCTTCCTTGCTTAAGAAAAAAAATCGTGTTAAATTTGGCATATGACTAAAGTTATAACCAACGAAAAATCAATAGAAGTGCTTCTTGATAGAGGAGTAGAAGAAGCTATAGAAAAAGAAAGTCTTAAGCGCAAGCTTTTAAGTGGAAAGCAGCTTCGTATAAAATTTGGAATTGATCCAACCTCACCTGATTTACATTTAGGACATACCGTTCCTTTGCGGAAGCTACGGCAATTTCAAGATCTTGGACACCAGGCCATTCTTCTGATAGGTGATTTTACGGCAAAAATTGGTGATCCTTCAGGAAGAAATGAGGCTAGAAAAATGCTGACGGACGAAGAGGTTAAATCTAATTTTAAACATTATCAAGAACAGGCCGGAAAAGTTTTGGATATGGAAAAAGTGGAAGTTCGATTTAATACAGAATGGTATGACAAAAAGGGGTATGCTTTTCTGTTTGAATTAACGTCAAAATTTACTGTTGCCAGAGTCATGGAGCGAGATGATTTTAAAAAGCGGCTGAAGGACGATGTTGACATAAGCATGGTTGAAATATTATACCCCCTCCTACAGGGATATGACAGTGTGGCCCTTGATGCAGATGTGGAAATTGGAGGAACTGATCAGAAATTTAATCTTTTAATGGGTCGGAAGGTGCAAAGGAAATATAAAAAACTGGAGCAGGACATAATGACCATTCCGCTTCTGGAAGGATTGGACGGAGTTCATAAGATGAGTAAAAGTCTTGGTAACTACATCGGACTCACAGAAGATCCCGTGGATATGTTTGGAAAGCTTATGTCTATCCCGGACAGCCTGATAATAAAATATTTTAATTTGCTTACGAATATAGACAGGGAAGTTATTGAAAAATACAAGAAAGAAATGCGGACGTCGCTGACTAATCCCAAAGACGTGAAGGTAATCCTGGCAGCGGATATTGTCAGGCAATATTACGGACCAGAAGAAGCTCAAAAATCCCAAGAACATTTCGAAAAAGTTTTTTCCAAAAAAGAAATGCCGGAAGAAATAGAAACAGTGGAAGTAAAAAAAGGAGAAGATGTAATAGACGTATTGGTGCGGTCGGGTATGGCTGAAAGCAAAAGCGACGCGCGCAGAAAAGTAGAGCAGGGCGGAGTGAGCATCGAAGGAGAAGTGGTGAAAGATTTTCAGACGAAATTAGGCGAAGAATATCAGGATAAGATTATCAAAGTCGGCAAACGCCATTTCAGAAAGATCAAAGTCCTATAGTTTCGAAGTTATCCACAGCTGGAAAATATTATTGACAAATTTTCCAGAAGCTTTATATTTAACATCAGTAGTAGTTTAGATAAAAATTAATTTAATCAATAAAAGATTATCCAGTAATTTTATTTTTTTTACACTGGATATTTTCCTACAATAAAAAATGGAAGAAAAAAACAAGGTGGAGACCACGATATTTGGTTCTCACCTGATGATAGACGGTTACGGTGGGGACTTTGACAAGTTAAATAACAAGGAAATAGTCTACAAATGTTTAGACGAGTTACCGGAAAAATTGGGGATGCACAAACTTACCGAACCTGAGGTGGTGGAATGCGGTGCGGTTAATCCAAAAGATTCAGGAGGATTTTCGGGGTTTGCTATGATCATCGAAAGCCATATTAGCTGCCATACTTTTCCCTATAGAAAGTTCGTTTCCATAGATGCCTATACTTGCAAGGGAACAATCGACCAAGATTTTGTGGTAAATTATTTCAAGGAAGCCTTCGGATTGGAAGAGGTGGAAGTGAATTACATCGTTCGGGGAAAGAAATTCCCGGCGGAAGATATAGTAAAAGCATAAATCGGAGAAATATAAAGGAAACAGAGAGCCCTTGACTCTCTGTTTTTTATGTTTCGCGCCGTTTGTCATAAAGAGCTGTTTGTTTTATAATCAAGGTACAAATACAAAAACAATTATGGGAGTCTTCTCTAAAGTTTTAGGTTTTAAAAATATCTCGAATGATTATCTTCTCTCGCTCGACATCGGAACAGAGGTGGTAAAAGCCCTGGTATTTAAGGTTGACAAAGAGACTGGTAATGGCGTGGTGACGGGAGTAGGTCGGGCCAGACAAGGCATCAAAGATATGCACAGCGGAGCGGTGTCGGATATTTCCGGCGTGATTGAAAATTCCCGCCGGGCGATAGGGATAGCTATCAATATGGCTGGGGCCAAAAAAGTGGAAAAAGCTATCATCGGTATCGCCGGGGAATTAGTCAAGGGAACGACCACCACCGTTCATTATGAGCGCATCAGGCCGGAAATCCGGATCGATCTGCCCGAACTCAAAAATATAATTCAGAAAGTGCAATGGAAAGCTTTCGACCGGATCCGCCAGCAATTGGCTTGGGAAACCGGGCACAGCGAAATAGAAGTGAAATTGATCAATGCGGTGATCGTGGACGTGAGAATCGACGGATATAAGGTGAATAATCCAGTCGGTTTTCAGGGACGCGATGTTTCCATCTCTGTTTTCAACGCTTATGCTCCGATGGTCCATCTGGGAGCGCTGCAAACAATCGCCGATGAGTTGAAGCTAGACCTTTTGAATATCGCCGCCGAACCTTATGCCGTAGCTCGATCAATGGGCCTGGAGGATAACAGTGATTTCAGCGCTGTTTTTATCGATGTCGGCGGCGGCACGACCGATATTGCCGTGGTGAGAAACGGAGGGCTCGAGGGAACAAAGATGTTCGCTTTGGGCGGTCGCGCTTTCACCAAAAGATTAGCCCGGGAACTGGGAGTGGGCATCGAAGAAGCGGAACTGCTCAAGATCCGTTATTCCGAAGGAAAGTTGGGGGCTGATGTCAGCGCCAAGATTGAAAAGAGGCTGGAGGACGATTGCCAAGTCTGGCTTTCCGGCATTGAGCTGTCTCTCTCTGAATTTGCGGAAAATGATCTACTTCCATACCGCTTCTTTTTGTGTGGCGGAGGATCGGGCCTTCCCGGAATAAAAAAAGCTCTATTGACCCGCGAATGGAACAAAAATCTGCCTTTTGCCAAAGAGATAGAAGTCAGTTTCCTGCAACCGCGTGACGTGACCAATATTTCTGATAAGACAGGCGCTCTTCGGGATCCTCAGGATATCACGCCGATGGGCCTGGCTAATCTGGCTTTGGATCTGGTAGGGGAGGAAAAGGTGATGTCAGGAATTTTGAGGAGAGCAGTGAAAATGATACAAAAATAATTTTAAATAATATGCATCAAACATTGTACATAGACATTGACGAAGAAATAACTTCGGTCGTAGAACGGCTGAGGAAGGCTCAGGCTAAAGAAATTATTATGGTCGTTCCGAAGCGCGCTATGCTTATCCAAAGCATCGTCAATCTTCGCCTGCTCAAAAAAGAAGCGGACAGTCTTGGCCTTCAGCTTATGATTGTCACTCAGGATAAATTGGGAAAACTGCTGGTGGAAAAAGCGGGCATTTTGGTCCAGCAAAAATTGGATGATTCTCTGGAAGAAGAAGTGGTAGCCAGCCACGAAGAAGTGGCAAGCGAACCCAACTGGAACAATGTTTCTTTTTCTGGGGAAAATGGGCAGGAACCAACCGGAAAAAACAGGCCGGATAAGATAGGGTCGGCTGATTATTTTGATGAAAATACTGCCAGGAAGAATCCAGAAGCTAAGCCAACAAGAGTAGCTCAGAATTCAGAAGATAAAAATTCGGAAAGGATCGTCAATAAGGAATTGGTGGTGGGTATCGGAAGCGATATAAAGAAAAAAGGCGGCTTTCTGAGTTCTTCCCGTTCGATTTCTCTTGATGCGGCCAGTGTTCCTCCGGAGAAAAAAAATCCCAATCCGACCGGTCAGTTTGATCTTCCCGACAGAAGATGGGAAGAACGGCCAAAACCGAAAGAGGGACCGGACTTTGCGCTGCCGAATGATAAGATTGAAAATTTTTTTCATCGTGAAAATAATGGGAATCCGAAAGGTCCGGCTGTGCCGGATACGAAAGAATTTACTCTTCCCCAAAAAACCAGATTGTCAGGCGCGTTCAAGAAAATCATCTTAGCGCTGGGAATAATAGTGATATTGGGAGCGTCGGGAGCGGGCGCTTACTATTTTGTCCCTGAAGCCAGTATCGTCCTGACCGTCAAAGAACAAGTGAAGGAACAAGATTGCGATGTGACGGCCAATACCGCCTCTTCTTCTCTCGATTATGACAAAGAAGTGATTCCGGCCAAACTGGTGAGCGTGGACGATCAAATTACTCAAAATATCCCCCTTTCCGGCAAGAGCTCAGCTTCCACGAGCCAAAAAGCCCACGGAACAATCACTATTCATAATGAATTCAGTTCCAGTGCCCAACCGTTGGTGGCCACCACCAGATTTGTCAGCGACAGCGGAAAAATTTTCAGATTGGTGAGTGCGGTGACGGTGCCCGGAACGTCCACAAGCGGAGGCCAAGTGACTCCCGGAACAATCGATGCGCAAGTGATAGCCGATCAGGCAGGGAGCGACTATAATATCGGCTCATCAAAATTTACTATTCCCGGTTTCCAGAATAACAGTGACAAATTTTCCAAGATATACGGACAATCCAGCCAGGCGATGGCTGGTGGCGGAGATACAGGCAGCAGTTCGAGTAACAGCCAGGCGACCAGGGCCATTACCGACGCCGATGTGAGCAGTGCTAAAGCTCAGATACAAAAAGCGCTGACCGATGCTATCAATCAAAAGATAAAAGATTCAGCCGGAGCCGGTATGACCGTGTCTGATGATGCCATCAATGTCGACGAAGCTACTTATAAACTCTCCAATTCTGTAGGAGAAACAGCCAGCAGTTTCAGCATTACGGCTGCGACCAAAGCCAGTGCCCTGGCGTTTAAGGAGGACGATCTGAAAGGTATGGTAGGTAATATTATCGCTAAAGCCAATGGAGGCAGTATCAAGCCGGACAACAACACCATCTCCCTGGAATACGGAAAATTATTGCCCGATTTTAAGGGTGATACTCTGGATATAAAGGTTCACGGCATTGTGAAGGGCGGAATGAACTTAAATATGGATAAATTCAAACAGGATATTCTGGGCAAAAGCAATGACGATTTCGAGGCTTATCTGAGTTCTTATCCCGATATTCAAAAAGCAGAAGTGACCTATTGGCCGCCATTCATTTCTTCCAAAATCCCTATGAATGTCAAAAGAGTGAATGTGGCACTTGACACGAAATAAGGGCTTTGATACAATAACCTAAGACTTTAGACAAGTTAATATTGGTTTTTAATAGAGGGATATATCAGGAATTCGGATCGATCTTTCCCCGAAGCTTATGATTGGCTTGGGGAGAATCCGTCTATTTTTTTATTTAAGACAAAAAATGAATAGCGAAAAAGAGTTAGTCAAATTAGAAGGAATGGTCACGGAAACATTGCCGAGTACTACTTTTCGGGTGAAACTAGACAATGGCCACGAAATTTTGGCTCATATCTCCGGAAGGATGCGAGTGAATTATATCCGTCTGATTCCGGGAGACAGGGTGCTGGTAGAAATGAGCCCCTATGATCTGACCAAGGGAAGAATCGTACAAAGATTAAAATAATTTTATGAAAGTAAGAGCATCCGTGAAAAAAATTTGTGATAAATGCAAATTAGTGAAACGTAAAGGAACACTTTACGTCATTTGTTCTAATCCTAAACATAAGCAAAGACAAGGATAAATAGTATGTTGAGAATAGCGGGAGTAAACATTCCGGACGACAAAAGAATAGAAATATCTCTGACCTATATCTACGGTATAGGTAGGAGTATGTCGTCTCAAATTCTGGATGAACTGGAAGTGGACAAACTCAAGCGCACTAAAGATCTCAGCGAAGAAGAGCAGAACAAAATCCGGACTTATGTGGAAAAAAGAGTGAAACTGGAAGGAGAGCTGAAGCACGAGGTGCGGGACAATGTAAAGCGGCTCAAAGAGATCAATTGTTATCGGGGAACAAGGCATCAGAAAGGATTGCCGGTGCGAGGGCAAAGGACTAAGACCAACACCCGGACAGTGAGAGGAAATGTGAGAAAGACGATGGGTTCAGGAAGAGTGAAGACGGAAAAAACTTAATCGCGATGCGAATCAACGAATGCATGCGAATCTACGAATAGTCGATTCCTTGCAAAGTTCATTTGTGAATTCGAATGATTCGTAGATTCAAATCGGTTGCGGGAGGTTATAAATCAAATCGATAAATTATTATGGCAGAGGAAATAAAAATCGAAGACGAGAAAAAGGAAACAGCTGAAAATGCTGAAAATTTAGCAGTGGAAGGAGAAGTCAAAGAGAAAGCTGCTGATACTGATGCCAAGAAAAAAAAGAAGCTGAAGATCAAAAGGCAAGTTTCCCGCGGAAAGGCTAACGTCAAGTGCACCTATAACAACACTATGGTGACTATTACCGATATGAACGGCGGAGTGTTGGCTTGGGCCACGTCGGGCCTTCTCAATTTCAAAGGAGCCAAGAAAGCTACTCCATACGCCGCTACCCAGGTAGTGGGAAATATCAGCGAGAAAGTGAGAAAATTTGGAGTGAAGGAACTGGAAGTTTATGTGAGAGGTGTCGGTTCCGGAAGAGAGGCTTCTGTCCGGGCTTTAGCCAATAATGGATTTGATCTGGTTTTGATCAAAGATATAACCCCGATCCCGCATAACGGATGCAGGCCGAAAAAGCCGAGGAGAGTATAGGGTTAATTTTCAATTAGAAATTTTATTTTATGGCCAATACTATTGACGCAAAATGCAGAAAATGCCGAAGAGCCGGAGAAAAGCTCTTTCTTAAAGGTGATCGCTGTTATGGTGCCAAATGCGGAGTGGTAAGAAAACCTTCTGTTCCTGGCGTGCACGGCAAAAAAATGACGAGAGGCAATAAGAGCGAATACGGCACCCAGCTGGCGGTCAAGCAAAAAATCAAAAGAACCTATGGCGTGTTGGAACGCCAATTTAGAAAACATTTTGAAGATGTCAAAGGCAAAAAAGGCATCACCGGCGACCTCCTTCTGCAAAGGCTGGAGCTGAGATTGGATAACGTAGTCTACCGGATGGGCCTGGCTAGTTCTAGACGCCAAGCCAGACAGATCGTGAGCCACGGCCTTGTCGCTGTCAACGGAAAAAAATTAAACATCCCTTCCTATAGAGTGAGAGTGGGAGAGACGATAGGCATAAACGCCAGCAAGAAAGAAAAAAATTATTTTAAAAATTTGGAGCAATCGATAAAGAATAAAAAAGATTTCCCCAGCTGGATCAGCTTTGACGCGGGAAAACTCGAAGGAAAAATCACCGGAGAGCCAAAACGGGAAGAGATGGGAATAAATCTGGATGCTCAGGTAGTCGTGGAATATTATTCCAGGTAAAATTAACTTTAATTATAAAAATTATGCAATCAATACCACTTCCTCAAAAGCCCAAACATATCTCTTTGGGAGACAATGTGGGAAAATTTGAAATCGAAGGTTGCTACCCGGGTTATGGCACAACCTTGGGAAATGCTCTGCGAAGAGTGCTTTTGTCATCTCTTTCCGGAGCGGCGATTACTTCTGTAAAAATTAAGGGAGTGAAGCACGAGTTTTCCACCATTCCCAATGTCCTGGAAGACGTCATTCAGATAATTTTGAATCTGAAACAAGTGAGATTCCGGCTTTTCAAAGACGAACCGGTGAAAGTGTCCCTGAAAGTGAAGGGCGAGAAAGAAATCAAGGCTTCCGCTATCGAATGTTCGTCCGACATAGAAATTGTGAATATTGACGCTCATATCGCCACTATCACCAACTCCAAGGGAGAAATCGAAATGGAAATGGAAGTGGGTCCTGGCATCGGTTACGTGCCGGTAGAGCAACAGGAAAGAGACAAGAAAGAAGTGGGAGTGATAGCCGTAGACGCTATTTATACTCCGATAAAACGGGTCAACTATACGATTGAAAATATGCGCGTGGGGAAAAGGACCGATTTCGAAAGGATCAATCTGGAAATTACCACTGACGGAAGCATCACGCCGGAAGCTGCTTTTACCAAATCTTCTGACATCCTGGTAGACCAATTCACCGTTCTGCAGAAAATAGAAGAAGCGAAAAAGGAAAAGAAAGAAGCCAAGGAAGAACAGGAAGAAATCGCGCCTCTCCTAAAAACCGAAGAAAAAGGAGCGGATGTAGCCGATACTCTCGTGACCGATCTCAAAAGCCTTTCCACAAGAACGCTCAATGTCCTGGAAAAAGGCAAAGTGAACAAGCTGGGCGATATTTTGAAATACACTGAAGAGCAACTGGGAAATCTGGAAGGAATGGGAGCTAAAGGAATCAAAGAGATCAAGAAAGCGATCGGAGATTTCGGGTTTAATCTGAAGAAAGGAGAATAATCATACTAGTTTTAATTTATGCGGCATCAGAAACACGGACGAAAATTTGGCAGAGTCAGAAATCAAAGGCGGGCGCTTTTCAAAACTATGCTCGGCAGTTTGATTATGCGAGAAAAGATCATGACCACCGAAGCCAAGGCCAAGGAACTGAAGATTAAGATCGACAGGATTATCAACAAGGGCAAGAAAGCCCAAAAAGCAGAGAATAAAGTAGCTGTTATCCGGGATTTGGATAAGACTATTCCCAAGATGGCTATTAAAAAATTGATCAGTGAAGAATTCATCAAAAAGCTGGGAAAGAGAACCAGCGGCTATAGCCGAGTGATCAAGCTAGGCGAGCGAAAAGGCGATGGAGCCAAAATGGCGGTAATTGAATTTGTTCAATAAATATGGCTAAGCAAAAGATTGACCGAAAATATCATCTGTTCGATGCCCAGGGGAAAACTCCCGGAAGACTGGCGACCCAGATTTCGACTATCCTTCGCGGCAAGAACAAAGTGGATTTCACTCCGCATATAGACGCGGGAGATATCGTCGTAGTGATAAATTCCGACGGGCTTCAGGTTATGGGCAATAAAAGTGAAGGCAAGATTTATTACCGTTTCAGCGGTTATCCCGGAGGAATCACCGCTACTAAATTCAAAGATCAGATGGAAAAAGATTCCAGGCGTGTCATTCACGATGCTGTTTATGGAATGTTATGCAAGAACAAATTGAGAGACAAGATGATGACGAGACTTTTGATCTATAAGAATGATAAGCACTCTCATAAAATTGAAATAACTCACTAATTATGGCGACAAAGAAAACTGTTAAAAAAGAAGAAATAGAAGAAAAAGAAAAAGCTGCCCAAGTACGCTACTTTTACGCTGTGGGAAAAAGAAAGACAGCGATAGCCCAGGTGCGGATCTATCCAGAAGGGAAAGAGGCAAAAGGAATCATCGTCAATGAACGGGAGTTTGAAAATTATTTTCCGATTGCCAGACTCAGAGAGACGGTGAAAGCTCCGTTGGCCCTAGCCGGCCAGGATGTGAAATTTGATGTGACTGTCAAAGTTCGAGGCGGCGGCACTGTCGCTCAGGCAGAAGCGATCCGATTGGGAATTTCAAGAGCTTTGGTGAAGTTCAATGCCGATCTGAAAAAATCTCTTCGCGATCACGGCTTTATGACTCGTGACGCCAGAAAAGTGGAAAGAAAGAAACCAGGTCTCAAGAAAGCGAGAAAAAGTCCCCAGTGGGCGAAGCGCTAGCGCGGATTTTGGACATCCGATGTCCAAAGTTTTCGGATAAAATATGTCCCTGCCAGTGTGGACATCGGATGTCCAAAATCAACCAAGAGTACATTCAATTTATATATACTAAAAACCTCCCGCAAGGGTGGTTTTTGGCTTTATTAAGGGATAGTATTCTTTTACGTTTGACAAACGGGATAAAAAAGAGTATAATGCATGGTCAGTTGATGAAGTTCTTTGATATTAGATATATTGCGGATCATTGCAGCTTTTAGGAAGTTTAGGACAAATTTTTTGAAAGCTGCAATGACAAATGGTAAGTCTAAAATGTTGGCATAGGGTCAGCATAAGGATGAGCCAAAACAATCAATGGAGGAACCGCCATGTTACATGAAACTACCTCGAATCTGGAAAGCGCTCTGCTTGATTTTTCCGAAAAGAAGATCGTTATTCCCGCCGCTACGGAAAAGTTCGTGGCCCTTCGGAAATTACGCTACCCTTACGGCGGAGTCACAGTCAGTGGTGATACCGGTTTCCAAAAACGGTTCTTGGGCGAGGATGCCAAAGTCGAAAATCCAATCAGTGAGCATACCCTGACTTATGCCCAACTGAAGGAGGACTCAGTGACCCCACTGATCATTGCTGAACTGGGGGGTGAAGAGAAAGCTGAAACAACCCTGGCTGAAATGCATTTCTTAATGATGAAAGAGGATGAATATGACGGAAAATTCGGTACTCTGTTAACTCGTGGTGCGGGCTCCAATATCTTCTACATCAGAGATAAAAATGGTGTGCTTTGGGAGGTAACCTGCTCCCTCACTGGTGCTTGTTGGTATTTGTCTTCCTTATCCATTGAAAACCGAAATGAATTTTACAGACATCATACGGGCAGTCGGGTCTTCTTCCGTCATCCTGCCGATCGTGGTAGAATCATTGCAGAAATGGTGGAAAAAGACAAAGAACAAGCTAGAATTTCCGAGCTAATAAATCTGAATCTCACCAAGGAGAGGACCAAAGAGAGGGAGGAAGAAACGGAAAGGGAAAGATTCATTACGGAATTGGTTAGTGATTTGATGGGCCAGCTCGGGATTGATGTCAAAGATAAGATGTTCCAGACTGATGCGCTGCTCTTCTTTTTTGGCGATGAGATTTACAATCGCCTCAAAAAGATGTCTCCCGAGACTTTGGGAAAAATTGCCGCCTGTGGCAAAGGCGAGAAGATGCGGGAAGTTCACTATGGAAAGTGCCCGGACTATGAGCATGAGGAGGGGTTGTCTAACTTCCGAAAAGATTTACTCAAGAGGAACTTTGCATCTCAACAGGGCAAATTTCTAAATGAACATGAAAACGGGATAAATCTTCTCCGCATAATTGCCTGTACGGTAATCGTTGTTGAGATGAAGAGAATCTTTATCTCAATGGGCCATGAAACCGTGAAAAAACAGGACCTCAGGACGTATCGCCGATTCTTCTAAAAGAAAGGACTGAAAATGGATTTGGGCTTTATGGACTTTACTGATCGGAAGCAGACACTAATGTCTTTCGCTCTTCTCGTCGAGGTCTTGCGGCTGACAAAACAAACCAGCCCTAGCAAGATTGAGAAACTCCTTAAGCCGTGTATCAAAATCGGTATCCCGCAGAATGACCTGCATGAATTTGGCATCGCTGTAAATAAGGCGGTTGCAGGGAATGATTACGAAGCAGGCTTTAAGCGGTGCTGGTTGGGTCCGATTAAGACAGGTCAACTGGCGTATCATCTGCTGAAGCTGGAGATGTGTCATCACAACCAGCGTCTTGATCCGAGACTGGTCAAGAGAAACATTGGCAATCTATCTTCGAAATTGGGATTTTCTCGGGAAGACTTACAGGAATTTGGAAGAAGACTGCACCATTTTATGGTTGACTACGCGTTCGATTTCAAATTCAAGAAGAAGTAGAAAGACAGAAAAAGAAAGGAAAAAGGGGTTCGGAATCGAAAGATTTCGCTAAAAGGGTAATTTCTCCTCTCCGCTAAGCGGACATTGGGAAGAACAAGAACCTTTCCCTCCTTTCTAAAGGGAGACGGGCGTTAGCACAAGTTGCTGATGTCCGTTTTAATTTGCAAAATAACAGTGTGGACATCGGATGTCCAAAATCAACCAGAGTACATTGATTTATATATACCAAGTCCCGCGCAAGCGGGATTTTTGGCTTATATGCGGGATGATACGGTTTTGTAGTTGACAAACGGGTGGAAAAGGAGTATAATATTAGGTTGAAACATAAGGCGATTTTGATTTAGGTCAGTAGACTATCGGATTATCTGTCACTTAATTGAGGAGGTGCGCTATGCAAGAAATTGCTTTTATTATCAACATCGTATTAGGTATTGCCGGAATTATTGTCATAATAGGCAATATAGTAATACTGTTCCAATGCATCGGAGAGAAAAGAGGTTTGAAATGGAACGAGTGGTTCTTAATTGTTGCGCTCATTCCTTCTATCGTCAATTTGTACAATCTGTCCTTTTACTTTCATCTATTACGGTAATATTTCAGTGGAGGAACAAAAATAGACGGGCGTTAGCACAAGTTGCTGATGCCCGTTTTAATTTGCAAAATAACAGTGTGGACATCGGATGTCCAAAATCAACCAAGAGTACATTGATTTATATATACCAAGTCCCGCGCAAGCGGGATTTTTGGCTTATATGGGGGAAAATTTAGATATTTAGAATTTGCGTTTGACAAACAGCTGAAAAGAGAGTATAGTAGGAAATTGTATACTATAAAGGAGGGTATGCAAAAAAGGCCGCTATTTGGCCAAGGGATTGAAGTACTTTTTAACCAAAATTCCAGAAAAGGAAACTGAAATGGAACTTACGAAAGAGCGGAAAGGCGAAATTGCTCACTTCCTTCTTAAGGAGATAACAAAGAAGGAGAACCTCGTGCTGTCGAATATCCGAAGAAATATGGGTAGAATGGAGAAGATATCTGACTTTTCTTTGGAAGAGCTTATGGAATATTCAAGAGAAACTCTCCATGAGTTGACCGAGGAGGTTTGCGAAACGACTTCACCGCGTGTATCCGAGCACTTAGATCATGCGCGCAAAGTACTCGATGAGTTAAAAGTAACAGAGAAGGAATGTGAGTAAGCGGAACACGAAAAGCGTGGTTGGACTCCCCATAAGGACTCCTCTAAAGGGGTAATTGATCCTCTCTAACAGGGACTGATCAGAACAAGAACCTCTCCTACCTTTTCGGATCCAAAAGGAGGCGGGCGTTAGCACAAGTTGCTGATGCCCGTTTTAATTTGCAAACAAAAAAGGAACGCTATCTTGCGTTCCTCAAAAGTGATTAAATGATTGATTGATTTTTTGATTCTTTTTCTATTTCTTCTTCTTCGACACCGTCTTTTTGATTTCCGCCTTGGTTTTGACGCGTTCTTTCTTTTTTGGCTTGGTGGCTTTCTTTTTGGCGGCCAGTTCTGTCAGTTTCTTGAAGCGGTCGACTCTTCCGGCGGTGTCAGTCATTCTCTTTTTGCCGGTATAAAAAGGATGGCAGGCAGAGCAAATTTCCACTTTCATCTCGGGCACGGTGGAGCCGGTGATGATGGTATTGCCGCAAGCGCAAATGATCTTGGCGTCTTTGTAGTATTTAGGGTGGATATTCTTTTTCATGATATTTAGTAGCGATACGAATTAACCTAAATAGCCTATCATAGAAGGGAAAAATTGACAAGAGGGCGGCAAACTGATATATTTATTAAGTACCATTTTGGTATAAAACTCATACTTTTTTGGGCTTTATCCTGTCCCGCCCGCTTCGCCTTCGAAAGGCTTCTTGCCGAATCGAGGCGAGCTAAGGCGGGAAATTAAAAGCCATTCCGTGCAAACGGAGCAAAAAAGTAGCGGATAAATAATTAAGGAAAAAATATGAATGAAGAGTTGAAAACGCCTGCCTTAGAGCAGAAGAAAAGCGGCGAAGACTATTTTGCCGATTTTGACTTTTCCGAGCTTGATCTGAGCGCGGAAAAGATGTTTAAAAACGGTGTCCACTTCGGACACTCCAAGTCCAGAAGGCACCCCAAGATGGATCCCTATATTTTCGGGACCAGAAACGGGATTAATATCATTGATATCCAAAAGACTATCGATAAGCTCAAGGTTGCGACTGATTTCATAGAAAAAGTCGTCTCGGGCGGCCAACAAATTGTTTTTGTCGGCACAAAAAAACAAGCCAAGAAATTGGTGGAATCGGCGGCGAGAGTTTGTGATATGCCGTTTGTGACGGAGCGATGGCTCGGAGGGACGTTCACTAATTTTGAGATCATTTCCAAAAGGACAAGGTTTTTGAAGACTGGCCAGGAAAAAATGAAAAGAGGAGAATACGCCCAATATACCAAATTCGAGCAGATGAAAATAGCCGAGGAATTGGAACGGCTGGAAAGACGGATGGGCGGAATAAAATATATGGAAAAGTTGCCGGGAGCTATTTTCGTAGTAGGAATTATCGAAGATGAATTGGCGGTAAAAGAAGCGGTCAAGAAAGGCATACCGGTGATAGCGTTGGTGGATTCCAATGTTAATCCGGAAAACATCGATTATCCTATTCCGGCCAACGAAGACGCTGTTTCATCCATCAAACTGATGCTGGCTCATATCGTGAAGGCAGTGCTGGAGGGAAAAAATAAGAGAGTCGTGGCTGCACCTGTTGCTGCTACTCCCCAAGAAACAAAAGAGGAAAAATAATTAAATTCAAAAAATCTAATTATATGTTAGATAAGATTAAAAAATTAAGAGAACTCACTGGTGCTGGGATTATGGACGTGAAGAAAGCGCTCCAGGAAGCCGACGGAAATGAAGAAAAAGCCAGGGAGATCTTGCGCAAAAAAGGCCAGGAGAAAGCGGCCAAGAAATCCGACCGGATCGCCGGGGAAGGCGTGATCGCTTCCTATATCCATTCCAACCGCCGGGTAGGCGCGATGGTGAAATTGCTTTGCGAAACAGATTTTGTGGCCAGAAACGATGAGTTTCAGGCTTTGGCTTATGATATCGCGATGCACGTGGCGGCGATGGATCCGCAATATGTGAAGCCAGAAGACGTGCCAGGAAAGATAATCGAGAAAGAAAGAGAGATCTGGACCGCTCAGATGGAAGGCCAAAAAAAACCGAAAGAAATTATGGTGCATATTCTGGAAGGCAAGGAGAAAAAATTCCGTGAAGAAATATCTCTTATAACCCAGCCTTTCGTAAAAAATCCAGATCAAACAGTCGGGGAACTGATTACTGAGGCGATAGCTAAAATTGGAGAAAACATCCAGGTGGGAGAATTTTCGAGATTGGACCTTTAATAACTCGCGAATTAACTATTATGGCGAAGATTTTAGTTAGAGTTTATTCCTGGGAAAGCCCCAAGCTTTATTCTTCCGAGACAGAAGTGGCCAAGGGAGAAAGAGTGATAGTGGCTACTGATTATGCTAATGAATTAGGAATAGTAGAAGAGGCCAATGCGGGTACTCATGAAGAGCCAGCAGGACGCATCCTCCGAATGGCTACCTCCCGGGACAGGGAAGTTTTCGAACAGTACGAAACGCAGAAAGAGGAATTGATCCCGCTTTGCAAGGCAGAGGTCAAAAAACTGGGACTGGAAATGAAAGTGATTGATGCGCGCATCAGCCTTGACGGAAAACAGGTGATATTCGTGTTTACGGCCGATGGCCGGGTGGATTTCAGAGAGCTTGTCAAAATTCTTTCCAAAGAATTCAAAAAAACTATCCGGATGCAGCAGATCGGTTCTCGCGATGAAGCCAGAAAATTAGGCGGTTTCGGAATTTGCGGAAGAAAGTTATGTTGCGCTATGTCTAAGGGAAATATCCAAAGCATCTCGACGGATATGGCCCGGGTGCAGCAGATCTCTCACCGCGGAACGGAAAGGATCTCGGGACTTTGCGGAAGGCTGATGTGCTGCCTGGCTTATGAAGCGCAGCAATATCAGGAAATGCTTGATGGGATGCCGGAACCTTATAGCATAGTGCACACCAAGGAAGGCAAGGGAACGGTGATCGAAGTGAACGGCATCACTCAGGAAATCAAAGTGAAACTGGACAAAGGGCAATATATAAACATAAAGAAAGAAGATATAAAGTAATTTATGACGTATTCCATCATACCCCCAACACTGGTAGTGGTAAGTCTCATCGGAATTATCCTGTTTCTTATGAAGAAAGCTCCTCATCTGGTTGAGCTTTCGGAGAGAGAAGAGCGAAGAAATTTGATCGAAGAAGAGAATCAGAATCTTCTCAAGAAGACGGTAAACAGGATAAAAGAAGGTCGCGAGAGCAAGCTGAAGCACCGTTTTTTGTCGCTCTTGGAGAAGGTGACCAGGAGATTCAAGGTGCTTTTTTTGAAACTGGAAAATACTTTCACTCACTGGAATGAAAGCATCAGGAAGAAAAGAAAGGATCATCTGATAGAAAGAGGGGAATCATTAGAGCGGAAAGACACGAAGAGTATTTTGGAAAAGATGAAGGAGCACAGACTGGACCGGGAAAGAGAAGGCAGGATAGAAGTGAAGCAGGAAGGTATAGAATCTGTAGTAGTAAGGGAAAGATATAGCCGGCCGATGATAAGCGAAAAGATAGTCAATCCCAGGAGCAAAAGAGTGGAGATGAAAAATCATTTGGAAAAAATATTGATAGAGCGGATTGCCGCCAATCCCAAAGATACCGAGGCTTATGAAAGATTGGGAGAATATTATTTTGAGATAGAGAACCTTAACCATGCCAAGGAATGCTTCAAGCAGGTGATCAAGCTCAACCCGGCGAACGAAGAAGCCAAGATCCGGATGAAAAAACTGGAAAGATTGTTGGCGAGATGAAGGTTGCCGAAGTAGCTCAATGGCAGAGCGACACTTTTGTAAAGTGTGGGTTGTGGGTTCAAGTCCCTCCTTCGGCTCAATCAGTTGTTTTAAAATTAATTATGTCAAAAGAGATAGTATCTAGAACACTTGTCCTTTGTTCATGTTATGATATAATTCAGTTATGGCGATAATAGAAAAAAATTTATTAGGTGAGGTAAGAAGACTTTATTACAAGGAACAATTAAGCGTTCAGGGTGTAGCCGACAGGCTGAACGTTTCTATTGACGCAGTATTTTATTGCATGCGCAAGAATGGTTTTGCCAGAAGAAGATCTAATGAAAGTAATTATTTCAGGTTTGAAAGATGCGCGCCATCGTTTAAACTTAAAAAAATAAATTCTGAAAAATTAAGAACATTGAAGGCAATTGGAACTATGTTGTATTGGGGAGAGGGATATAAAGCAAGTAAGGGCATGGTTGATTTTGCTAATAGCGACAAGGATATGATAATTCTTTTTATGAAATTCTTGAGAAAGGTTTGTGGTGTGGATGAAAAAAGATTAAGAGTGTATTCTTATTTCTATGCCAATCAAAACATTAAAGATAATATTGATTTCTGGAGCAAATCTACAAAAATCAATAAAAAACAATTTACGAAGCCGTACATTAGGCATGATTACAGAAAAGATAAACTAGATAAAATGCCTCACGGGTTGATTCATATAAGATATTCAGATAAAAAATTATTAATTTTAATCAAAAGCTGGATAGAAGAATATAAAAAAGTATAATTTTGGGGTCGGTGGCAGAGCGGTCAATTGCACCTGACTGTAAATTAGGCGCCTCACGGCTACGGGGGTTCGAATCCCTCCCGACCCACGTAAAATTTAAATAAGTAGTTTGCCGTTGTAGCTCAGTGGTAGAGCAACTCCATGGTAAAATTTATTGCCCGCTGCCCGGGAAACTGGGCAGTGAATCCCGAATTACGGTTAAAGGCCTGTCCCAGGTTAAGACCGTGGCCTTGCCTTTGCGGAGGCCCGAACGACTGACAAGGGGAGCTAAATCTAGAAGACATGCTCAAGATACAGTCTAATCCTCTAATAGGGACAAAAAAGAAAATAGAGGTATTCAATGAAGGAGTAGGTCAGCAGTTCAAGTCTGCTCAACGGCTCAAGTAAATAATATAAAGTAAATCAATTTTATGGCACGAGAAAATTTGGTGAAGATGAGATGCGATGTTTGCAAAAGTATCAATCATTTCACGACGAGAAACAAGAAGAAGATCAAGGAAAAGTTGGAACTGAAAAAGTTCTGCAAGAAATGCCGGAAGAATACGCTGCATAAGGAAATGAAATAGCAGGATGCTTCTGTTGTAATTAAGAAACGGACGTGCCTGCCATAGTTCACTATGGCGAGGCGAAGGCGGGTGTCGTACAGTGGTAGTACGGGAGTCTCCAAAACTTCTAACGGGGGTTCGATTCCCTCCACCCGTGCATTATAGAAACAGTTTCCCGAGAGGGAGCTGTTTTTGTTTTTATTAAAGCCAAATCTCGTGTACGAGGGAGAGCGGCCTTGGCTGTTTCCAACTTCGCGCTTTCTATAATCCAATTAAATGGCTCAGCAAGCCTGAATGACTGTATTTTCTGGTCTTTTATAGTGATGTCCGAAGTTATGATTGAAACAACTTCTTTCTTGGTTTCCGGATCGCCCTCGGAGTATATTCTCTTGGCATTTCTGGTAAATATTGCGGCCTGTTCAATGGCTTCAAAAACATTGGGTAAATTCTCTTTGGTTTCTCGCAGATTGTCTTCAAGCGTCGCTTCCTCGTTGCGAAGCTCGGCTAGTTTCTTGTTGTAGATTTCCTGCGGAATAGCATTGTCGATGAATTTCTCAATCAATGAATCCTGTCGGAATTTATTGTTGTCCAAAAGCATTTGATATTTCTTTTGAATAGATCGGGCATTATTCCATTCCTGCCGGCTCTTTGATTTGGCAGCCCCAATCATCAACTCAAGAATGTTTTCATCGACTTTGAGCTTCGCCAGTTGCTTGTCAATTTCTTTTTCCAATTCTTCTTCGCGCAAATATTTCTGCGAGCACTTATTCGCGCCTTTGGATTTCGTGCACCGATAGTAGATATATTCTTTGTTGTATTTTTCTTTGATTCTTTTTTCAGCTGTTACGCTCAAACCGCACTCGCCGCAAATCAGGTGGCCACGAAAAAGAAAATTGTGGACATTGCGCTCGACGATATGTTGTTTTGGCTTGAAAGCTTCTTGCACCGCGTCAAACAATGCCTTGGAAACAATGGGTGGGTGATTGCCTCGGTAAATCTGATCATTCCATCGAAACCAGCCGTAATAGATTGGATTTTTGAGGATATTATAAACAGTACTACCATGAACTCTTTTGCCATTTCTTGAGCGAAAGCCGGCTCTATAAAGTTTTCTGGATAGTTTCGGCAATGCATAATCTCTCGTTGCATAAAGCCGGAAAGCTTCTTTGATGTGTTGCCAGCGTTCTTCATCGATGTAGATTTTCTTGGTTTTATAATCCAAAAGATAACCCAGCGGGGGAGTGGCTGGAAATTCTCCGCGGCGTATCTTTTCGGCCTGCCCACGCTTCACATTGCGGCTCAAGTCCCTGACATATTGGTTGGCCATAGAAAATTCAATGCTGGCCATCACGACATTATCGCTGGGGTTATAATCACGCTCAAAAGTTTTTATTTGCTTGATTGTGTCTTTTTCCAAGAGCCACTGGACCATTCCGGCATCAAGAGAATTCCTGGCCAGTCGGTCAATTTTCCAACAGAGCACGGCGTCATATTTTCCACTTTTGAATTTCTCAATCATCTCGTTGAATATCGGCCGGCCGGGCTGTTTGGCCGACTTTGATTCTTGCAGAATATCAACAATTTTCAAATGTTCTTTTTTAGCGAGTTCTTTCATCTCAAAAATTTGAGATTGAATAGAAAGCGCCTGGCGGTCTTCCGACTCTGTTGATTTTCTGGCGTAGATGACAAACCTCATTCTATTTTTGTTTATTGTTTCCATAATCAAGCCAGGCTAAAAAAATTATAGTGCCAAAAAACATTATGATAAGTGGTAGATCCGCCGGGGCGTCGCCCGGCAGTGATTGATAAAAATCCATAGTATTTGCATAACAAAAAGGACAACCCTACTTGGACGCAACTTCTAACCGAAGATGCAGCAAGGTTGCCCTTTCTGCTTCGGTTAGAAATATTTAGTTGCGTCCATTTGAATAATATCATACTTTGGACAGGCTCGGCAAAGCCTCGCGATTTTCCTAAGTCTTCCGCTTCGCCTGATTATTTAGTAATGAAAACGTAGTTTTCAAGCTTTCCTGAAGGTGGTTTTTTCACGAACCAAAACATCAAGGAAAGCCGGACAGTCGCCCCGAGCCGGAAAAAAGAAACAACCAAGGAAAGTTTTGAATCGAGAAACTTTTTGCAAAGCCAAAAATTTTCTCCATTCAAAACACCAATTATATTTTTTCCGTCTCGTGACAACAGACCGGCACATTTTTGAAAGGTTTGTGAAAAAACACTTTGATAGAAACGAAAACCTCGGCGGTTATTCTTTTCATTCTTTCCCCTCATTGTGGAAAAAAGAAAAGAGCAAGGGCGTTGCCTCCGACAAGACGACATTGTGCAACGCTCCTCTTGTTTGTTGCCGCGAATTGCCTTTTTTGCCTTCGGGGCCCCCGCCCCAAATTCAAAAAAACCAATTCTCGGACAAACAAGGGGCATCGCACAATGCTGCCTTGTCGGACTCGTTTCTTTTTTCGCTATTTATATTTCAACACTCCCCAACCCCTCGCAATCTTGCGAGGGGCTTTAATTGTGCAGTGAGGGCAGAAACAAAATTCTCACAAACGCTCGTCGCTTGTGTTTTTTGTCATTTATATTTCCAAGGGGCAAAAAACACGTCTCCTCACATTTGCTCCAATTTTTTTCTGCCAGGGGGTGCTCGGAACTGACGCCTCTGCAAAATTGGTCATTTCAACAGAAGTCTGTGCTTCGTTGTCCTCAAATTATTGATCGGCACGCGGTCTACAAACACTTTCAAAGAACCTTTTAGTATAATGGCTTGTTTAAGCCCTCATCGCATTTGTCGCGCGATTTTCTCCGATTCCGCAATTTTTCTTTTTTTGATTCAATTTTATTCCATACTTAAATTACAAAATGCTAAATCTTAAAACTATGCGTATACTTGTAAGTACGTATGGATTCAAAAGAATAGAAAGAGAAGAATTGTATGTAATGTACGTAAATATTACATTACATTTTCTTTTTGGTTCTTTTTCTTTTGCTCGATTTCGAGCTTGGCAATTTCCTTGGCCACCATTCTCCACAAGTTCCAGTAGAACCACTTCACGTAGTGCGGGCATTTAGAGTAACCGGAGACATTTTTGCAAAAGGTTTCTCCGCCCCTGTCATAAATTCCACATTTCCATTTAGGTCTTTTGGTTTTGTCTGCCAATGGGCATGTGTCGCCAAGTGGCATTTGTTTCAGAATTCTATCCATAACGCCCTCTAAATTGTTTTTAATCTGCTCCATCCTTTTGGTTATTAGATCGTGAATTATTGGCTAATATTTGGAAAAAACAAGCATGGCCGTTTTCGTCCGGGTGATAAAGCGCGCAATTTGGCTTGCAAATAACATTAGTCCCGGATTGCATACTTGCAATAGGGCAGTATTTCTCAGACAATTCATTTTTAGTTCGATTTTTCATGATTTTTGATTATTGATTATTTCGCAGATTCTAGTTTCTGCTTCTTTGATGATCACGACTATCTCACCAATGCTCTTAATTGCGTTGTCAGCCCGTCGTGGCGAGGCATTCAGGTATTCCAGGCACAAAGATGTCAGGTCGGGAAAATAACCGTCCGTACGCCACGATATTTTATTTTTTGACTTTCGTCTGTATTGGAGAATATAGTTTAGGGGATCTGTTACTATTCTCGCATTCTCGTCAATGGGAATTATTTGTTGCATTTTGTTTGGTTTTTAGGCTTTTTAGCTTCCACTTGTTTCATAATTTTAACCGTCACCATCATGAGGCGCGCAAATTTTTCAAGATAAAGCACGGCCTGATCCTCGGAAATTTCAAGGCCAGATTTTTGGGAAATGATCCTTTGGCATTTGGCTATGAGTTTTTGGGGGAATTGGTTTTGCATGAGGTGGCTTACTTAATGGTGTCCACCTATATTGTCGCAAATAAAAACACCATGCCTTTTAGCGTGATGTTTCGTGTGACAAACTATTTTTTTTCGTTTATCTAAGGCTTTTCAAATTTTACTTATCCACAACTATTTTTTGTTTCTTGATTTTTTACCTCTATCTGATTGTTGATCGAGCCAACAGTCCTTATTTTCCCTTTCGGTGCATAAAGTTCTGTCAGAGTGTTTCGAAGCATAATTATATTGCCCACAATTATCACAAGAAAAAATTCTTTTTTCTCGTAAAATATCCAGATATAATTCCAGACAGCAATAGGCAAAGTGGCCATAAACTCTATGGGAGTTCACGATCATCAGGTCTTTGATATTTTTCATGCCCACCACTTCTTCCATTTTTCGATCGTCTTTGACATTTTCCATACTAGTTCCAGCCTCAATTCGTTTCCAGAGAAAATTTTGAGGATCAATTAGGGAATCGGAGACGTTTTCCATCTGCTTATTTAACCAAAGCAATTTATGATAATCTAGCTTTTTATCTGCATAAGCTCTCACTATTGATTCCAACTCTTTTTTCTTTTTCCATATAAAATCAATATTTATCGGTACGACAGTTTTTTGATTTTTATCCTTATTGGCCAATAGGGGCTTTGGTATTTCATAACCAAAGGCCACTGGAAATTCCGGATCAATATCATCGTCTGCTTTTTTATAAGCCCTGAATAAATCCTCCATTTCTGAATGATTTGGAAAAACACAAAAAAAGGGAATCTTCAAAAGATCCCTTTTATTCTTCAAATTGATAAATTCTAGGTATAGTTTTTTGGGAAAATCATAATCCCAGTAACGGCAATGACCTTTTTTATTTATGAAGATTGGTCTAGCTATTTGAACATAGAGAATTTTTTGCTTTCGCCCGAAGCCAAGCTCTGATCGGACATCGCCATTTTTTAGAATAAAGACATCTTTGTAGGGTGATTTTGATGGCTCCCACAAGGCAAAGGCTATGGAAAGAGAATTTTGTAGCTTTTGTCTGGAAAATAAAAAGCAATCATTGGAAATGGTGACTAGTTGAATGCATTTTTTTATTGATTTTGGGTATTTATCCATCCGGACGGCTTTCTTGAGTTATCGCTTACTTAATGATAACATAAGAATAAGCAGAAAACCTTTGTTTATGGCGGAAAATAAAAATGAAAAATATAGGGATCTGTCAAAGGATGATCTCTTAAAAGTGATTGAAAAATTAGAATCCCGTAAAAAATACGGGCTTATTTGGGATGAGGAAAAAGTGAAAGAGCAATTCGAAAAAGACTCTGTGAATGCCTTGCCGATTTTGAAAGAAATTAAAGGGAAAGAAATTAAAACAAAGCCGGATGAACCGATCAATATTTTAATTGAAGGGGATAATTATCATGCCCTTTCAGTTTTGAATTTTACCCACCAAGGCAAGGTCGACGTTATCTATATAGATCCGCCATATAACACTGGAAATAAAGACTTCACTTATAACGATGATTATGTTGATGCGGAAGACGAGTTTAGGCATAGCAAGTGGCTTTCATTTATATCTAAAAGATTGAGGTTATCCAAGACACTTCTTAATTCATCTGGAATTATTTTCATTTCAATTAACGATATAGAAATTGCACAACTTAAAATGTTATGTGATGAAATATTCAATGAAAGGAATTTTTTAGCAAATCTTGTTTGGCAAAATAAAGAGGGTGGAGGAAGTTCTGATAGTAAGCATTTTCGAATCAAGCATGAATATATTTTAGTTTATTCGAAAAACAAAGATAGCTGTTTTATTGAAGGTGATGATATTTCGAATTTGGATAGATATAAACTGAAGGATAAATATGAAAAAATTAGAGGTCCGTTTTATTTGCAAAAATTAGGAATGGGAAGTATTCAATATTCCAGCTCGCTTGATTATGAAATAATGTCACCTGATGGAAAAAAAATAGAGCCTAAGGATAACAACAACGGGAAAAGAGCATGCTGGAGATGGTCAAAAGAAAAATTGAAATGGGGCATTGAAAATGATTTTATTGTTTTTAAAAAAGATAGTAAGGACATTTGGCAAGTTTATACTAAGCAATATTTAAATTGTGATAATGAGGGAAATGAGATAGAAAGAGTGCAGCGTCCCTTTGGAGTCGTCGATCTCTTTTCAAGTACTCAAGCTGCAAAAGAATTGCGGGATATGGATATAAATGGTTTTAGCTATCCAAAACCAAGAAAACTGATATCCTATTTGATCAGCAAGCATCCAAAAAATAATGCAGTTGTCTTGGATTTTATGGCAGGAACAGGCACTACTGGACATGCTGTTTTAGATTTAAATAATAAGGATAATGGAAGTCGAAGTTTTATTTTATGTACAGATAATGAACTAAATGGTATTGGTAGTGAACTAGCAAAAAAATTTCCCGATAAAGATAGAGAACAATTTGGTATTTGCAAAAGAGTTTGTTATCCAAGAATTGAAAAAGCTGTCAAAGGGTATAAAAATTTAAATGATGAGAAAGTTGTTGGCCTTGGTGGAAATTTAAAATATTTCAAAACTAGATTCGTCAAAAAAACAATCAATAAAGATGACATGAAAATAAAGCTGACGCGAGAATGCACAGAAATGCTTTGCATTCGCGAGGGAGTTTTTGATGAAAAAGAAAAAACTGTTGATTATGCAATATTTGAACAAAATGGTCGCATAATGGCAGTCTATTATTCAATAGAGAGAAAAGGACTCAAGGAGCTTAAAAAAGAAATGGACAAAATGAAAGGTGAAAAAACTTTATACTGTTTCACGCTTGATCCGCTTGGTTTAGATAAGAGTGATTTTGCTAATTGGAAAGATACGCAATTGGAACCAATTCCGCAAAAAATATTAGAAGTTTACGAAGAAATTTATGAATATTAATCTCAAGGAATACCAAGAAAGAACCGTTGATCAACTCACGGATAAAGTGAAAGGGCTTTTGGAATTAGATGGAGTTGGTGAGGTGTGTATTTTTCAATCGCCAACCGGAAGCGGAAAAACAGTGATGACTGCCAAATTTATCGAAGGACTTATTCGTGAAATGCCGGATGACGATCTATGTTTTGTTTGGGTTAGTATTGGAAAGGGAAACTTGCACCTGCAGAGCAAGCACAGTCTCGAGAGGATTTTTGGCGGATCGCCAAGAGTTTCTTTGATTGAGGAAGAATTTAATGGTGGACGAGAAAGGATTGTGCGAAATGAAGTCGTGGTTGCTAATTGGGAGAAATTGCGAACAAAAGATCGTGAATCAGGAGATTGGAAAAATGTTTTGATGAAAGATGGCGAGAAAATAAATTTTCGAGAAGTGTTGGCCAAAACCAGAGAACAAAGAAAGATTATTTTGATTATTGATGAGAGTCATATCGGGGCGACAGCTGAACGGACTAACGAGTTGCGAAAAGAAATCAATGCTGATGTAATTTTAGAAATGAGTGCCACGCCGACTATTACGCAAAATGTTTTTGAAATTGTCCGCGTCAATCCAGCTGAAGTAATTGAGGAAGGAATGATTAAAAAGGAATTGATTATTAATGAAGGGATAAACAAAATTGAAAATGATGAAAAAGACTCACAGGAGGTTGTTTTAGAAATGGCATATCAAAAAAGATTAGAACTTAAAAAATTATTTGAAAAAGAAAAAGTTAATGTTAATCCGCTTGTGCTTATTCAAATTCCAGCGGCTGAAGCTGGTAAGGATAAGATTGAAGCCATCAGAGAATTTCTTGGAAAAAGAAATATTATTGAGAAAAAAAATGGCAATGGAAACGGCAAGCTGGCTATTTGGCTAGCTGAACAAAAATCAGAATTGCTTGATTGGATTTCAGAGCCCGATAATGAAATTGAATTTTTGATTTTTAAACAGGCGATTGATACTGGTTGGGATTGTCCGCGCGCCCATATTCTCGTGAAATTTCGGGAATCGCACAGTGAAACTTTTGAAATACAAACTGTCGGACGCATTTTGCGTATGCCAGAGCAGAAGCATTATGAAAGTGAAGATTTGAACCGTGGATATATTTATACCAATGTCCAAAGTATTTTAGTGAAAAAGGAAGAATATAATCCTAATATTATCAAACATCTAAAGGGCAACAGAATTGAAAAATATAAGCCGATAAAGTTAATTTCATATTACAAGCAACGCGTGGATTATGGCGATATTACTGCTAGCTTTACACCGACATTTGAAAAAATAGCCAACGATCATTTCGATCTCGATGGTGGACATGCTCTTTTTTCAGAATGTGTTGAAAAAGTCGAAAGAAGAGGAATTTCTCTTGACGTAAAGCATTATGAGCAAGAAATTATTGCCGACACCAAATTAGACATGAAATCCTTTGATGAGTTGAAAGGAAAAATTACGCCCGAAACTATTAAACGATTGACTATTGCCGGAAATGATTTGGACAATATGTTTAAGCAAGTTATAAAAAGGAACTTGGGATCATTTCGAGGTGTTAAGCGCTCTGTTTCTCCCGTAAAAACGGCCATCTACGCTTGGTTTATGAAATATTTAGGTGCGAATGATTGGAATGAACCAACTTTTATCATTCAAAAAATATTTTTGCATAATGGTAATAGGGCTGTTTTCGAAAAAATACTTTCACAATCTATTGAGGCGTACAGGGGAGTAAAAGAAGATGAAGTTCGCGAAAAAGTAAAAGAAAGTGAAAAATACTATGATTTTGAATTGCCAAAGGAATTGTTTTTTAACGATCATACAGACGAGTTGACGAAAGTTAAAAATTACGCTTATGACAACTGCTATTTAGGTAAAGATCGATCTGAACCGGAAAAGCACTTTGAAAAATTTCTTAACGATAATGCGGACAAAATTGTTTGGTGGTGGAAAAACGGAGAGAATAGGCAAGATTATTTTGGCGTGCGGTATGAATATGGTGACGAAATTTTCACTTTTTATCCAGACTACTTGGTTCAGTTGCAAAATGGAAGTATTGAAATTTTAGAAGTCAAAGATCACGGTGACCGTGACGGAAAAACAAAAACTAAGGCAAAAGCTGAGGCATTGCAAAAACATCTTTCCGGGCAAAAGAATAAAAATGTTTATGGCGGAGTCGTGATCGAAATGAACAATGAATGGGTTATTAATTCGAGCAAAGTTTATAATTGGGAGCCGGAGAATAAGAAGTGGGACGGTTGGGGTTTGCTGGAATTATAAAAACAACCGCCTATTTGATGTAGGCGGTTGCATAATTGTATAATCTTTTGGCCTAAAGATTATCCATGATCCATTGACTTATGGCAGTCCCGAGGTTGTTCCATGCTGCTTCTCGTCCCGTTACATTGACTACTACCAATCGATCGTTAGAATCCATAAACTGCCTGATCTTGTCGCGCCCCTCTTCTGCCGAGAGGGTCGTTTTGATAAACCAGAATGATTCTAAAGGTTTGCAGTAGCTGTTGTATGACTTCAGGTGATCCCATAATTTCTGATAGTCTTTTCCGGGCGTTCTCAGATCATATGACACAAGTAAAGTGTCCATACGCTTATTTTTAAGGCTGTACCCCCAGACTATGGCCGGGCGAATTAGCTAGCTCCTGGGGCGCTAGTAGAAAAAGCGCTTTTCTTCATACTAGTCTATCAAAAAAGCTGCTAGCTGTCAAGTTTTAAGGAGCTCAAAGAAATATTGCTTTTAAAAAGAAAGTATGCTAGGATAAAAACATGCATACAATACAACAAAAACTATTAGAACTGTCCAAAAAAGAGAATTTAGCAAAACTTAGTCTCCGGGATATGGCTCGTGGCATTGGCATGCCCAATGAATCGCCCCAGAAAATAAAACACCATGTTCTACAGCTCCAAAAAAAGAGATTTTTGACCATAGACAGAATTAAGGGAGTTATGGATAGAACTGCCGGGGAGCCAAGCTGGTCTAAGGGTTTTCTTAAAAAATCAGCTCGGCTTTTTTCAATTCCAATAATCGGAACGGCAAGTTGTGGTCCGGCAACTATTTTTGCTGAGCAAAATTTCGAAGGATTTTTGCGTGTCTCAAGCAAGCTTGTCGGCCGATCAAAACCGATAGGACTTTATGCCATTAAAACTGATGGCTCATCTATGAATCGAGCGGAGGTTGATGACAAGCGCATTGAAAATGGTGATTTTGTTATTGTAGATGGTGAGGACAGAAATGCAGAAAATAATGATATTGTTCTTGCCATTATTGACGACAAGGCAATCATAAAAAGATTCATTGAGGATAAAAAAAATGGACAGATTGCTTTGAAAGCTGATTCGTCATATGATTACGAACCGATTTATTTGCATCCAGATGATGAGTTTTTTATTAATGGGAAAGTTATAGGTTTAATTAAGAATTCCTAGTTTAGTATATGAAAAATAAAAAAAGAAACAAAAAATATCAAGGACCTAAAATTCCCAAAAGGCCAGATAATTTTAATAATTTTTCAGAATGCTTAAAGTGGTTGAAGCGGTCGGTTTATATTATTGTAAGAGGAAGAAAGACAAACATCGAAGGCAGAGAAGGGTTTCAATGGTTTACTCTTGGTACTGGATTTGTTGGTGCTCCGTATAGGTTTATAACCGCAGCTCATGTTATTAATGATCTTAATAAGGGGGGATTTGCTCAACATAAAGAGGGTGATCAGTATTATCTGTTAAAAAATGACGACGAAGGCAAATGGCATTTTAGAATATTTGAGCCAAAATTAGATGAACACTTATTTCTTTACCCAAATACTGATCTGGCTATAATCCATTTGGATGAAGATTTTTATCAGGTAGGAGACAAAAT